>OIXA01004302.1_pt1 | contig 13854 bp, 12 predicted proteins | sample 1587721 | NCBI WGS metagenome assembly OIXA01 (sample SAMEA3888900, study PRJEB22519) | human gut metagenome | biome: human gut; feature: human-associated habitat; material: faeces | place: Denmark | collected 2013 | reverse complement strand
CAACGAGTTTAATATTTTTATATTGGGTGTTTTGACACACCCTCAAGATGCTTGATTTGTATTTATACCACATCCTCTAGCTTTGTTGATGCACCCTGCCTGGGCTTCAGAAATGAAACCTGTGCCTCCCATGATTTTCAGAGTTTCTAATTCCGATAGCTCTGAGTCTGAAAACAAAAAATTTCCCATAAGCTGTATGTTTGATATTTATATATTAAAAACAATGCAAATGTAATAAGAAAAAAAGGAAATGGAGAAAGAAAGCGCGTTAAAATACCCAAAAAGTAAGCAATGTTGATTATTGCTCTGACATTTTGGTTTATAATTGTGAGTATAGCAATCAATATGCTATTGTGTAATACGTTGAAATCGCAATCGCATTTTCACTTGCGAGTTTTTTTGTAATTAACAAGGCGGTTTTTTCGGATGGTTACTTTTTTATTTGCCTTCACAAAATGGTATCGGCCCCAGCCTTAGCGACTATGTCGCCATGACTGGGGCCGATGCTATGTGTAATCAGCCTTGATGGTTAAAAGGCACTTCCTACTGTTCGAGAACGTTGAACTCTGCACATGTGGCGAAGTCTTGTCCGTCTTGCGAGCTCTTGGCGGTGAAGCGCACGTAGCGGGCACGCACGGGCTTATTGAAGATCACGCGCTTGAGCGAGCGATCGTTGGCAAAGGCTCCGGAGGCTACGGCCTGTCCCCATGTCTTTCCGTCCATGCTGACTTGCACCTCATAATCCTTTATGTTGCCGTTGTTGCTGTCTTGGCGTGGCAGGTAGCTGAAGCCCTTTAGCGTCTTTGCCGTGCCGCAATCGAAGTCGACCCAGTGGGGATAGTTGGCTACCGTGACGCTGTACATCGTGTGCCAGAAGGTGTTGGGATTGCCGTCGGTCATGTGCTCGGCATCGCCCTCGCCACTCTCCACTGAGCTGGCAAACTTCACCGTGACGGGTATGGCCTCGATGCGGTCGAAGCGCTGCTGGTAGTTGAAGCTCGACCCCTTGACAAAGGCCACCACGCTGCCGCCATCGCGCAGGGCGAAAGGCTGGGTGTAGCGCAGGAGGCGCTTGCCGTTGTTCACCTTATAATAAATGGGTTGGTCTGTCGGGCAACTGATGCTCACCTTGCCGTCGAGCGAGCGGCTGACGCTGAGCGGTGCCTGTCCGTCGAGCGACACGTTTGCCAGTTCGGTCAGCTTGTCGTCGGCCAGCGATGTGGTTGGGCGTATGGCGAAGCCAAACTGCTGGCTGGTGCTCTTCACGCGGTCGGCCTCAAGCGGGCCACCCTGTCCGCAGCTGTTGCCGCCAAGACCCGTGATGGCATGGTCGATGTGTAGCCATACGCCATCGCTGGCGGGCAACTCATGTGGATGGTTGGCCATGGCGAGCTGCTGTGCCGAGAAAGGCAGTGCCGAGAAGCTCATCACGCTGTCGGCCACGAATATTGCTCCATGCAGTCCGTCGCTGAAGGCCACCCAGCGGCTGTCCTGGTGGTTTGCCATGTCTTGCGGCTTGGGGAAGTTCTCAAACTCGCGGGCCACGTCGGGTTGGTCCCAGATGGCTACGGCCTGGCTTGTCTTTCGGTCGGGATAGTTGTCCACGGGGCCGCGACCGTAATACTTCATGTGCTTCATTGTTGTGGGCAACTTCATCACATAGCCCAGGCGGGCCAACGTGACGTTGGCGCGCGATGCCGAGACGGCGCTACGGTTCTCCACGGAGCCGTCGGGATGGATGGTATAGACCACGTTGGTGGTGAACTTGAAGTCGGGTTTGCGTCCTGTCGTGGTCAGCTTCTTCCAGTTCTTGTCGGCACCCTCCAAGTGTGCTGAGTCCTTGCCCTGGCTCTCCACCACGAACTTCACCGACACGGAGCCGTCGGCGTTGGTCACGACATGGCTCTCAAGTGCCTTGTGTTGCAGGTCGTGGAGCCCGTTCCCATACCATGCCTGGTAAGCCCAGTTGTCGTTGTTGACCCATGCGCGGAACGCGTCGAGGCGCGGGCCGCAACCGTCGGCGAAGACGGGTTTGCCGCTATAGGTCAGCGAGCGGATGGAGCCCGTGGCCTTGTCGAAATCGACATTGAAGGCCTTGCCGCCATCCACGGCTATGCTTGTGGCGGTCTCCTTGACGCTCACTTTGCCAATGGTCTTAGCGTCGGCGGAAAGGGCCTTGCGCTCGGCCGCTGTCTGCACGAGCAGTTGCTGGTCGGCCTGCACATATCCGGCCTTTGCCCAGGGCGTGTCGTGCCTTTGGTGGAACTGCACCAGGAGTTGGTAGTCGCGGTTTGCGTCGAGCGTGCCCTTGGCCAGTGCCGGCACGATGACCGTGGCGTGTTGGCGTGGTGCCACGCTGCCCACGGCGAGCTTGCCCGTCGCCACCTCGAGGCCATCGGTCGTGAGGCTGTATGTGGCATCATAGTCGGAGAGGTCGCCGGCATAATAGTTCTTGTTGAAGATGTCGAGCGTGCCCTTGGCCTTGTCGGCCCACTTCACGCCTATGTTCTGATACACCTTCTTCACCTCATAGTATTGAGGCTTTGGCTCCATGTCGCCGAAGATGATGCCGTTCATCACGAACTGGCCGTCGTTGGGCGTGTCGCCGAAGTCGCCGCCATAGGCGAGATAGCGCTTGCCGTCGCGCGTGTAGTTGTACATCGACTGGTCTATCCAGTCCCAGATGGCACCGCCGCAGAAGAAGTTGGTCGACTCTATTGCGTCCCAGTAGTCTTGCAGGTTGCCGACGGCGTTGCCCATGGAGTGGGCATACTCTGATATGTGGAACGGATACTTTATGCCCATATTGCCACGCACGGCTGCGCGCACCCAGTTGACCGACGGATACTGGTTTGACCCCATGTCCACGATGTCGTTGTTGCGCTCATATTGCACTGGGCGCGATGTGTCGAAAGCGTGCACGGCGGCGTAGCTGGCCTTGAAGTTGTCGCCAGGCCCGGCCTCGTTGCCCAGGCTCCAGATTGCTATGCAGGGGTCGTTGACGCGGGCGTGTGCCATGGCCATCATGCGTCCCACGTGCTGGTTGCGGAACTCGGGCACGTGGCTCAGGCTGGCCTTGCCATAGAAATACTCATGGCTCTCCACATTGGCCTCGGCCTCGAGCCAGATGCCATACTTGTTGCAGAGATAATAGAAGTAAGGGTCGTTGGGGTAGTGGGAAGTGCGCACGTGGTTGATGTTGGCGCGCTTCATCATCATCACCTCTTCCTCCATCTGCTGCCGCGTTATGGCATGTCCACGTGCGGGGTTTGTCTCGTGGCGGTTCACGCCTTTTAACTTCAGCGGCTTGCCGTTGACGAGGAAGTAGCGGCCGGCCAGACCGAACTCGTCGTCCTTGGCCGCCACGTCGCGTATCTCCACCGTGCGGAATCCCGTCTGCGTGCTCACAGCCTCTACGGTATTGCCCTTCTTGTCGCGCAGCTCGCAAACAAGCGTGTAGACGTTTGGCTCCTCTGTGGTCCAGGGCTTCACGCCGGCCACGGTGAAGTCGGCGTGGCGTGTCAGCGTGTCGGCCTTGGCAAGCGTGAGCGTGCCAAGCGTCGACGTCAGCGTCTGGCCCTCGCCCTCGGCGTCGCCATAGAGCTTGTTGGCAAAGAGCTTGAATATGGCGGTATAGTCTTTCACGTTCTTTCCGCTGACGTTGGCCACCGAGAGGTCTACGGCCAGCTGGCCCGTGCCGTCGGAGTGCCAAGCGGGAATGACCTTCAGGTCGCTCACGTGTACCTTTGGCTTGCTGTATACCGCCACCGTGCGGAATATGCCGGGCAGGCGGAACATGTCTTGAGCTTCGAGGAATGAGCCGTCTGACGAGCGGTAGACCTCCACGGCAACCTCGTTCTTGCCGGCCTTGGCCCACTGGCTGATGTCAAATTCTGCCACGTCGCGCGAATCCTTTGAGCAACCCACGTAGTGGCCGTTGACCCAAAGGTAGAAGAAGGAGTCCACGCCATCGAAGCTGATGTAGGTCTCGCGGCCATTCCATGTGGCAGGCAGGGTGAACGTGCGGCGGTATGAGCCCACCTCGTTGCGATACTCATAGGTGGTGTAGTTCTTGGGGGGCTCGCGCATCACGCCCTTTCGCCAGTCGCCCACGGCGATGTTATACTTGAAGATGACCCACTGGTTGACATATATTGGCGTGCCATATTTCTGGCTTCCGTCTTTCTGCAGGCCGTAGATGTTCCATGACATTGGCACCTCCACCTCGTCCCATCCCTGGTCGGGATAGGCAGTCTGGAAGAAGTCCTTGGGACGGGCGTCGGGGTTCTTGGCGAAATGGAACTTCCACTTGCCGTCGAGACTCTGCCAGTGGCTCGACTTCTCTGGCAACACGCCCTTGGCCTCGCCCTCCGAGGCGAAGCTGGTGAAGCAAGCATGGGGTTGCAACTTGTTGTAGCCCAACAGTTCGGGCTGTTGCCACTCCTGCCAGGTGGGGGCAGTGGCTGAGCCATACTCATAACCCGCCAAGCGAGTCTGGGCAGACAGCGTGGTTGCCAAGAGACAACCCACTGCGGTTAAGATATTACGAATGATCATTTATTGAGTTAGATTGTAGTTGTGTCTATCGCTAATTTTCCACAAAGGTAACCCTTTTATAAGGGCTACCCAAACAAATACGGGAAAATCGCACTACTATTTTAGGCAAGGCATGTTCATGTAACCCACCTTTGTTCTTCTGAAAGGTGGGTTGGCAGGATAACGGCAAACAGGTTTTATCCTATTCCCCCAGCTTCCTCCACACCTCAAGAAACTCGCGGTGGTCGAGCTTCTTGTCGAAAGAAACCTTAATGCCCGCGCCTGTCAACGTGTCGTAAGCCTGTTGTGATATGTATTCCGCGAACACTTGCGCCACACCGCCGTCTGCCATCATCGAGGCTGCCGACCTGCCAACGGCCTTTACCGCTACCTTGGCATCGTAGAGCAGTTCGGGCTCCTCGTTCATGATGTTGTAGAGGCGGCGCACTCCTTGGCCGTCGTAAGTGGTCACGCGACCGTCATGGAGAACCACGAGCGTGTGTTGCTCGTTGTGTAGGGTATCTATCAGTTGTTGCATCATAGGGCTATCTGTCTTTAATAAGGTTTATGTTGCAAATATAGGTAATATTTCTGACATCTTCCGTGGTTTGGCTTGAAAAAATAAGTCGCATGAACCAAAAGAGAACGCAAATGCTTAATTTTGCGTTGAAATACGATTTTGAACAATGAAAAACATTTTTAGGCATTCTGTATTCTTCGCTGTCTTGTTGTCGATGGTGGCCTCTTCGTGCGCTGACAGGGCCGACAAGTCGGTTCCTCGCAGTTTTCGCAATGAGGTTGTGCTGAAGACCACCCCGGTGAAAGACCAAGGTAGCAGCGAGCTTTGTTGGGCCTATGCCATGCTTGCCACCATTGAGACCGAGCGGCTGGAGATGGGCGACTCCGTGAACCTCTCGCCCGACTATCTCGCCCGCTTGTGGTTGCAGGATCAGGCGCGCGCTTGCTTTCTCACGCGTGGCAGGGTGGGGGTGTCGCTTCGCGGCATGGCGCCGATGGCGTTGAGGCTCATTGAGCGTTATGGCATGGAGCCTTACGACAGTTACCATCCCTTAGGCAGCATAAGCTACAGATCCCTTTCACGTGCCGCCATGCAGGTGGCGCGCGCCTCTCGGAGCTTGCGCATGCTCGACACGCGTCTCGGCTCCATGCTCGACCGCCAGATAGGTTACCTTCCTCCCACGCTCTTCATGCTTGGCGTGGGCTACACTCCCCAGGAGTTTGCCCAGAGCGTTTACGTCGAGGGCGACTACGTGGCGTTGACGAGCTTCACCCATCATCCCTTTGGCACGGCGTTCGTGATGGAGGCGGTCGACAACCGTATGCTCGACACGTTCTATAACATTCCTCTCGAAAGGTTGATGAACACTATTGTCAGTTCATTGCGCCATGGGCATCCCGTGTGCTGGGAGGGCGACGTCTCCGAGTCTGGCTTCAACTTTCGTCGCGGTTGCGCCACATTGCCCGATGAGCGCCACACGCCTACCCAAGCGGAGCGGCAATGGGCTTTCGAGCAGTTTCAGACCACCGACGACCACTGCATGGAGCTGTGCGGTCTGGCTCGCGACGCCAATGGCCGATTATATTTTATCGCCAAGAACTCATGGGGCACCGACAATCCCTATCGCGGTTTCATGTACCTAAGCTACAACTATGTGCGCATGAAGACAATTGCCATTGTGGTGAGAAACGGCGAATGAGTTATACCTCTATTTTATCGAGTATATTCGATAAAAACGACCTGTTTCTGTCGAATATATTCGATAAAACTTATTAAATCGGGCAAAAAGCATTAACTTTGTCCACAAGAAAGATCTCATCATAGAAATCTATCCGTTTTCTTTTCAGGAATATCTTGGTTTTAAGCGTGTTGATTTGAACAACAAGAACGCTATCTATAAGTATAGGAATGATATCATAAAGAGTTACGAGGAATATTTCAGGGATGGCGGATTGCCTGAAACATTGATGATGAGCGACAAGCGTTCGTGGATAAGCAGTTTGTTCAACAAGATATTCTTTGGCGACTTGGTGGCTCGCCATCAGGTGCGCAATGATTTCGCCTTGCGCATCATGATTCGCAAGTTGGCTGAAAGCGTGCCAAGCAGCCTCGAATGTATGGCATCCCCTCTGTCGTAGATATGAGCAAGTTCAACATCATGGAACCCTATCAGGCTCCACCCAGCCTGCATATTGGCATCGAGGGGTATGGACGCATTTCGAAGCGCGCGGAGTCTGAGGACGTGCGTGCCTGGCGTGCGGACGAGATCTCCAAGGAGGAGCTCGTTGCCAAGTACTTCTCACGCGAAATAGAGGTTGCCCTCACCCGTCGGCTCAGCCGTCTGAAAGGAGCCTGTCTGACAGTGGAGGTAAAGAAGATAGAGAACACCATGTACTTCCGTCTGCCCAGCATTCTTCGCATACCTTGTTCGCTGAACATCCCCGTTGGTTCCACCTGCGACGAGAACCCGAATGTCCGTCACCGCAGCCGCGAGGAACTCCTCCGCGAGCTTGTCGATCAAGGCTACAACGTCAACCAGTATAAGCTATAAAATATGTGATAACTCACACAATCACATTCTCACATACTAACAGGATGGATTGTGTGAGTCTGATTTGTATGGTGTTGGCGGGCACAACATTTTTTAAAAAAAGTCCACCTCTCTGTTGCAACTTTAAGGAATATTTCTTAATTTTGCCAATGAGATGCTAACTCTTTTGGTTGAGTCGGCAAATCAGACATCGATGGAATTGAGTCTTCAAGGCAGCAGGATATGTATATCCCAAGGCCTTTGGCTTAGAAAGGACGTTTACGAACGTTATCTTCCAGTCTAGAATCTCGCAAATTCATATTCGGAGAAGATACGGCAACGAAAGCGTCCATGTTAGGTGTATTGTATCTGCGCCTCTGTTGGCGTACGCATATAATATCTCTTGGCGTGGGCTTCTTGTGTTGCTTATCCTCCGAATAGGCAATGCGAGAGCCTTAGACTGGGATAAGCGAGTACAGACTCCCACGTCTTTTCGTATCCCATAAATTGAATTGGCTGAATCTGGGGAGTGCTATAGGCGAGAAATTGGAATCCGTCATGGAGGAAAATAAAACAGAAAAGTTTTCCATTGGCTCGGTTTGTCATCTTGGCAATGCAGAAAAATTCTTCATATTCAGTAGATGTCCAAAGACATACCATAAAACAATAAAGAAAGCTATCGAAGAAATACGAAAAATAGACGATGATAGTACAGCTGAAGATTGTTTCTTTTCACATTTAATAGAGCCTGACAATAATATTGGTCAAGAACAACTATGGAGATATATGCCATTATCTTCTTTTAAGAAGTTGTGTAAACAAGGAACTATTGCTATGTCCAGTATAATTAGCATGAACGACAAATCTGAGACATGCTATGCAAATAGTTACATTTTTTCCTATATAGGAGATAAATTTCATGAGGAGTCAGAAAATCCAACAGATATATTCATCAACTCATTTTCAACCAAGAAGGACAATCTGTTGATGTGGTATATGTACGCAGGCATGGCAAAGGGTGTTGCTCTTCGGTTTGATAATAAAATACAAGAAGGGGATTTTACCCTTCATTCGGTTGACTATTCTAAAGACAAGACCAAGGACGGCACCAAGCAGATGCATATGTCACTTAATTACCTAAAGAATATGCTTAACCAAAAGGCTTATTCTGTAAGATTGAAGAGATGGAATATATGGCAACATTTCTTTAAGCCTTCGTACTATCGTGACGAAGCCGAAATTCGTCTTCTTTTACTCGGAAAATGTGATGAAGATAAAAAGGAGTGGGTTACATCTTCACGCAATATACACTTCCCTATCTTGAAATACCGATTATTTAACGAATGGGGTAATGACAATTCAGAGTACTCCATACTCGACAAATATCCTTTGGAACTAAAGGAAATCATGTTAGGGCCTCTTTATGATGAGTCGGAAGCCAATAAGCTAACATTGAGAAATTACTTTCATGAAATGACAAAGGGAAAATTTTCCAATATTACCGTGTCATCAATTGATAATTATAGAGGATGAGATGAAAAGTAAGAGATTACTTCGTCTATTCGGATGGGGCTAATACAGTTTGCTGCAATATCTTGGAACGTAGTGTCTTTGGACTTCTGTTAATGTAAAACCAATAGAATTATTATGAACATAAAAACTTTTATCTTATCATGCTTATTAGCAATTATTGCTATTCATGCTAATGCAGAAGATGTAGATTTTGTCGTTGATGGACTCGGTTATAGGATTACCTCAACTACTGATCTAACAGTTGAGGTCGTCCAAGGCCCTGATCTGGCTGTCGTTACAGTTCCATCAACCGTAGTGTTCAACAAAAGAACATTCCGTGTCAAAGGAATTGGTAGTTGGGCATTTAGTTATAGAAATAATTTAGAATCAATAGATATGCCGTCGATTACCGATATACCTGAGGGTACTTTCTGGCATTGCTCTCACTTAACCCATGTAAATATGCCCGCAGTTAAACACATTGGAGTTGGAGCGTTTTATAGTTGTCCATCTTTGCCAAGCGTCGATTTGCCTGTCGCCACATCCATTGGGGATAGTGCGTTTTATGACTGTGAAGCCTTGACAAGCCTCAGCATGCCAGCGGCTACGTCAATTGGTGAATCTGCGTTTTATAAATGTTATGCCTTGACAAGTGTCAGCCTGCCTGCGGCTACGTCAATTGGTTCTGGTGCGTTTTATAGCTGCTGGAGACTCACGGGGGTCGACATGCCTTCGGCTACGTCCATTGGTGAGTCTGCGTTTTATCACTGTTCCTTAACAAGTGTCACCCTGCCTGCGGCTACGTCCATTAGTAACAATGCGTTTTATGACTGTTATGCCTTGACAAGCCTCAGCATGCCAGCGGCAACATCCATTGGCGATGGTGCTTTTAAGTACTGTGGAGCCTTGACAAGTGTCACCCTGCCTGCGGCTACGTCCATTGGTAACAATGCGTTTTATAACTGTTATGCCTTGACAAGTGTCAGCATGCCTGCGGCAACATCCATTGGCGATGGTGCTTTTAAATACTGTGCCTCCTTGTGTGATATTTATGTTGGTGAACAGCCCGCCGTATTCAAACTTATCGGTAATGATCCCCCATTTGATAAAGTTACATATGCTACTGCAACCCTTCATGTCCCTACCGGTTGTGCTCCTAAATACAAAGCAGCTAACATCTGGAAGAATTTTAATTTCATTTCTGAGGATTATAATCCGACAGGAATTAAGAGTACAAAGGCTGATAATGTGAAAATTCACACGGATAACGGTTACGTCCAACTCACAGGGCTAAAAGAACGTGAGAAAGTGGAGTTCTACTCTATAAGTGGCCAACTTCTTGGTGCTCCAATAGCTAACGGTGGAACTGTCAGTATTAAGACATCTGAACATGTTGTCATCTGCAAGATGGGCGGATCAAGCGTCAAGATACTCGTGAAATAGCAGGAAGGAAGGCAAATGATAATTTGAAGCCCTTATGCATCGAAAGGCTGCGCTGCCGTCGCTGAGTCAGGTAGATGCATAAGGGCTTTCTATTCTTTCTTTACAAAGATATACTTTGGGTACCGCTCCGGTACGAAAAGCGTGTCGGGGCATATCCATACGGTTCGGTGAAAGTTCCGGAAGCCTGTTGCGTCGTAATCGGCTCCATAGAAGAGGCTGCTGTAGGTCTTGGTCAAGAGACCATAACCTGAGAGAGAAAGGGGATGCTTGCAACGACCTCAACACGAATGGTCTGTCTGTCTCCTGCCAAATAATTGCATAGCTTATTGGCACCACCGACCATCGCAAGGTTGTGGTGCGCTAACGGCCAATCATTCGAAGTCCGTCATAGCTTTCTTGGATACTCTACTTTGCCCGTAATGAATTCCTCTTCAGTAAGATGAGGTCGCGATACATTAATCTTGTTCCCAATTTTTCGGAGGTGTTTACATCTAAGGCACGGTATTCCCGCTCCTGTTGCTCTGTACTGAAAAACAACTTCAAACCATTGCGCTGATAGAAATCTATAAGACCAGGCTCGTTGTATGCATCAACTATAAGATGCCTACATCCGGATTTATTGTCATCGCTTGTAAACCACTGTGCTACAAAATCAATAATTTGAGGTCCAAGGTGGGCGTGCTGATAGCGTAGGTCTACACCTAATCTGCCAAGCAGTACTGCTGGGTAGTTGATCAATCCCTTCGACTGATGAACTTCATAGCCTATCTTTTTCTTGCGTGCGTTAGGGAGTCTTTTAGTAAAAATGCTAGCATTGGCAACTGTAAAGGCAGCGACTATATTTGTTGGAGTGTCTTCTGGAACAAAGACATAAGTCTTTCCGAACAACTCCTCTTGGTAATCAGAAGCGTCATTCAGAAAGAAATCATTAATGTCATCCCTACCACAATCAAAGTTGGAAAAATCCGTTTCCCCAGGTACAAGCGGTAGAAATACAAAATCATTCAGCGTCATTGCCTTTCATCTTTTCAAGGAAACGACGTGAACGTTCTACAATGCTCATGCACTTTGCCTGAGCGTCCGCATCATACTTAGAGCCTGCAAGGTTTTTGGCATTGTATTCTGCTTCTTTAACGAAGCGGTCGGCCACCTCACCTGTAAGTACAGGTACATTACTTATCGCTAAAGCCATAATATTATCCTCCTTAGTTTATTTTCTGTAGATGCAAAGTTACGGGAAAATTTCCAAAGTTCCAAGAAATGAAGGAAATTAAATTTATCTAAATAGGTTGTTACATATCTATTTCACGTAGATATACTTCGGATACCGTCCAAGCACAAACAGCGTGATGGGGCATATCCATATGCTCCGTTGGAAGTCCTCGCAATCAGTCGCGTCGTAATTGGCTCCATAGAAGAGGTTGCTGTAGGTCTTGGTCAGGAGACCATAACCTAAGAGGGGAAGAGAAACTTTGTTTGCAATGACCTCAACACGAACGGTCTGTTTGACATCCGCCAAGTAGTTGCACAGCTTGTCGCCACCACCGGCCATCGCAAGATTATGTTGAGCGAATAGCAAATGTCTTTTGCCGGTCGTCTAACCACTATAATAGTTTTTTCAAGTCCTCCATGTCTGGCAGCGCATCGCGCAGCTCTTTGGGCAGCTCGCTCGATGTGCGATAGGTGGCAACGCCCATTGGCTTGGAGGTGTCGCGGAAAGACAACTCCACAATCTTGTCGCTCTTGGATTTGCAGAGGATGATGCCGATAGACGGATTCTCATCGGGCAGCTTCACGTACTCGTCAAGGGCAGAGAGGTAGAAGTTCAACTTACCAGTGTATTCTGGCTTGAACTCACCTCGCTTCAATTCAAAAGCAACAAGACTTCGCAGCTTACGAGAGAAGAAAAGCAAGTCTATGTAATAGTCATGACCTTCAACTTCAAGGTGGTACTGGTTGCCCATGAAAGCGAAATCCTTGCCGAAGACCATGATGAAGTTCTTGATGTTCTGAATGATACTCTGCTCAATCACCCGTTCGTCAACATCCTCAGGGTCCTCAATGTTGATGAAGTCGAGCAGGTATTCATCCTTGAAAGACTGTAAAGCCTTCCGCTTAAAATCATCGTCGCTGATAGTATGGTTGAAGTTGGTTTGCCGGATGGAACCTTGCTTGTGGTAAAGATCTTCTGCTATGTGATATTTGAGGGTGTCTTTAGTCCAACTCCCATGAGCACATTGTCTGATGTAGAAAAGCCGCTCGTCAAAGTCTTTGATCTTTGAAAGTATCTCAACATGATTGGTAAAGCCGACTGCCATGAAACTGTCTATGGGAAATTCGGCAGTTGTCAGCTGCCGAATTACATAATTCGTTGAGTTATAGCTGCTTATTAAATCGTCAGGCAGCATCTGACGATTTATGTGCGGGCTCCACTGCTCGTAAAACATGCGCATGTTTTTAATGTTGCGGCCAGAGAATCCTCTCAGCCCCGGCAACTCCTGTTGCAGTCCTTTAGCGATGGTCTCAATGGCGTTGCTGCCCCAATATCCGTCACGGCTGTGCGCTGAGACATATCCGCCAACTGAGTAGTAGAGTTTCTACAGTTCTTTATTGGCCTGCTTGGCGGCTGCATAGCGACTCTTGAGTATGGCACTCTTGATGTCCTTTACAGCTTGTATATATTCTTGTGAGATATGAGCGATTTCCATATTAATCCGTTCTTATCTAATTGAAATGGAGCAAATATGGAGCAAGTCGGGAAAAGAAAAATCGCTAAAGTCTTTGTTTGTAAGGCTTTAGCGATTATTGTGATGTAATAAAAGTACCCAGACTCGGGCTCGAACCGAGATGCCTTGCGGCACTGGTGTTTGAGACCAGCGCGTCTACCTATTCCGCCATCTGGGCAAATGTGATGGAAACAAGTCAATGAAAGACCATATCCATACAAATGTGGTGCAAAGGTAAGATATTTTTTTGAAAGCAGCAAGCCTATCGCGGGTTTTTTAATAATTTTGCAGTATGAATCGGTTAATAATAGATAATTTGACCATTGGCTATCGCCACAAGGTGATAGCGGGTCCGCTATGCGGCCTGTTTCCCTGCCAACAACTGGTGTGCCTCATAGGACGCAACGGCTCGGGCAAGTCGACCTTTCTCCGCACGTTGGCTGGCTTGCAACCGCCCCTTTCCGGAGACGCGCGATGGCAAGAGTGCGACTCGGCGGTGTCGTGCCGCTCGCTCTCCAAGGAGGAGCTGGCGCGCGTCTTCAGCGTGGTGCTGACTGAGCAACCCGACGAGGTGAACCTAAGCGTGCACGACGTGGTGGCCATGGGGCGGATGCCCTACACGGGCTTCTTCGGTAACCTTGGCAAAGACGACGAGGCGATGGTGGAGCGGGCCTTGAGGCTCACGGGCATGTCGGCGTTTGCCAGTAGTGGCATTAGCACCCTGAGCGACGGAGAGCGGCAAAAGGTGATGATAGCGCGCGCGATAGCGCAACACACGCCGGTGATGCTCCTCGACGAGCCAACGGCCTTTCTCGACTACGAGAGCAAGAAGACCACCATGGCCATGCTTCACGCCATTGCCACCGACATGGATAAACTCGTGGTGGTGTCGACCCACGACCTCGACATAGCCTTGCGCCATGCCGACCGCTTCGTGACCATAGGCGGCGATGGCCTTCGCGACCTTGCGAAAGCCGATGTGGAGAGGATGACTGGCGCGATGGGATAGCGACAGACGGGACGCGTCGCGTTTAGCAGAATTGTAAAATATTATTGCCGAAATTTAACACTTGGAAACAGGGGCAAAT
>OIXA01004300.1_pt1 | contig 13859 bp, 8 predicted proteins | sample 1587721 | NCBI WGS metagenome assembly OIXA01 (sample SAMEA3888900, study PRJEB22519) | human gut metagenome | biome: human gut; feature: human-associated habitat; material: faeces | place: Denmark | collected 2013 | reverse complement strand
GCATGGCCGGATGGATTTATTGTGAGAGAACTTTCCAGAATGCCAAGTAACTTCAGATGTGAAGATACTATACAGAAATTCCTCGTTGATAATAATATTCCGGGTATAGCAGGAATCGACACAAGAGCACTTGCTAAGATTCTTCGTGAAAAGGGTACGATGAACGGAATGATTACAACAAATGAAAATTACAATCTTGAAGAGGTTCTTCCTAAGATTAAAGAATATACAGTTTCAGGCGTTGTCAAAAAGGTTACATGTAAAGAGAAGAGTGTACTTAATGGTGATGGATTTAAAGTTGCTCTTTTGGATTTTGGTGCAAAGAAAAATATTGCTCGTTCATTAAATAACAGAGGCTGCGAGGTTACTATCTATCCTGCCGAGACTAAGGCAGAAGAGATTCTTGCTTCAAATCCTGACGGAATTATGCTTTCCAACGGTCCTGGAGATCCTAAGGAATGTACGGAAATTATTGAAGAATTAAAGAAGCTTTATGCAAGTGATGTGCCTATGTTTGCAATATGTCTCGGACATCAGCTTATGGCTCTTGCAACAGGTGCAGATACTCACAAGCTTAAATATGGACATCGTGGTGCAAACCATCCTGTAAAAGATCTGAAGACAGGCCGTGTATACATTTCATCACAGAACCATGGATATGTTGTAGACGAGACAACACTTGATCCGAATGTGGCTAAGCCTGCATTTGAAAATGTTAATGATAAGACTAATGAGGGTCTTGAATATGTAGGTAAGAATATATTTACGGTTCAGTTCCATCCGGAAGCATGTGCAGGTCCTCAGGATACAGCATATCTTTTTGACAGATTTATTGACATGATGAAGATGAAGAAGGAGGAACAGTAAGATGCCAAAGAATCCCAATATTAAAAAAGTATTAGTAATCGGTTCAGGTCCTATTGTAATCGGACAGGCAGCAGAGTTCGACTATGCCGGAACACAGGCTTGTCGTTCATTAAAGGAAGAGGGCATAGAGGTAGTCTTAGTCAATTCCAATCCTGCTACAATCATGACAGATAAAGATATTGCTGATGAGGTATATATTGAACCTCTTACAGTAAAAGCATTAGAGCAGATTATTTTAAAGGAAAAGCCTGACAGTATTCTTCCGACACTCGGTGGACAGGCCGGACTTAATCTTGCAATGGAAATTGCAGAGACAGGTTTCCTTGAGGAACATAACGTAAAACTTATCGGTACAACTGCACTTACAATTAAGAAAGCAGAAGACCGTCTTATGTTTAAAGAGACAATGGAAAAAATCGGTGAGCCTTGTGCTGCTTCGCTTGTTGTTAATGATGTTGAATCAGGTGAGGCATTTGCAGCCAAAATCGGTTATCCTGTAGTTTTACGTCCTGCATACACACTCGGCGGAAGCGGCGGTGGTATCGCACATAATGTAACAGAATTAAGAGAAATTCTTGAAAATGGTCTCCGTCTTTCAAGAGTTGGTGAAGTTTTAGTAGAACGCTGTATCGCAGGCTGGAAGGAAATCGAGTACGAAGTTATGCGTGACAGCAACGGTAACTGCATTACAGTCTGCAACATGGAAAATATCGACCCTGTAGGTGTACATACAGGTGACAGTATTGTAGTTGCACCTTCACAGACACTTTCAGACAAGGAATATCAGATGCTTCGTACATCTGCATTAAATATTATTGATGAACTCGGAATAACAGGTGGATGTAATGTGCAGTATGCACTTAATCCTGACAGCTTTGAATACTGTGTAATCGAAGTAAATCCGCGTGTAAGCCGTTCTTCAGCACTGGCTTCCAAGGCAACCGGTTATCCGATTGCAAAGGTAGCAGCTAAGATTGCATTAGGCTACACACTGGATGAAATTAAGAATGCCATTACAGGAAAGACTTATGCAAGCTTTGAGCCGGCACTGGATTACTGTGTTGTAAAGATGCCACGTCTTCCGTTTGATAAATTTATCTCTGCAAAGAGAACACTGACAACTCAGATGAAGGCAACCGGTGAAGTTATGAGTATTGCCAATAACTTTGAAGGCGGTCTGATGAAGGCAATCCGTTCTCTGGAGCAGCACGTTGACAGCCTGATGTCGTATGACTTTACAAAGCTGACAGACGAAGAACTTTTAGAAGAGCTGGCTGTTGTTGATGACAGAAGAATCTGGAAGATTGCAGAAGGTTTAAGAAGACATATTCCGGCAGCCAAGATGCATGAGATTTCAAAGATTGACTTATGGTTTATTGATAAATTACAGATTATTGTCGATATGGAAAATGCTTTAAAGAGAGGTCCTTTAACAAAAGAACTGCTCACAGAAGCAAAGAGAATCGAATTCCCGGATAACGTTATCGGTGAACTGACAGGAAAGACAGAAGCAGAGGTTAAGGCACTGCGTGACGAATATGGAATTCATGCGGCATTTAAGATGGTTGATACCTGTGCGGCAGAATTTGCGGCAGAAACACCGTATTATTATTCAGTATTCGGCAGTGAAAATGAAGCGGTTGAAACAAAGGATAAGAAGAAGGTACTCGTATTAGGTTCCGGTCCAATCCGTATCGGACAGGGTATCGAGTTTGACTACTGCTCTGTTCACAGTACCTGGGCATTTTCAAAAGAGGGCTGGGAGACCGTTATCGTAAATAACAATCCGGAGACAGTATCTACTGACTTTGATATTGCGGATAAACTTTATTTTGAGCCATTAACCCCGGAAGATGTCGAAGCAATCGTTAAGATTGAAAAACCGGACGGAGCAGTTGTACAGTTCGGTGGACAGACAGCCATCAAGTTAACGGAAAGCCTTATGAAAATGGGAGTTAAGATCCTTGGTACAAAGGCAGAAGATGTTGATGCAGCAGAGGACCGTGAGTTATTTGACGAGATTCTGGAGAAAACACAGATCCCGAGAGCAGCAGGTGGAACCGTATTTACTGCCGAGGAAGCAAAAGAAGTTGCAAACCGTCTCGGATATCCTGTTTTAGTCCGTCCTTCCTACGTTTTAGGCGGACAGGGCATGAAGATCGCATTCAATGATGAAGAGATCGAAGAATTCATCGGAATCATCAACCGTATTGCACAGGATCACCCAATCCTCGTAGATAAATATTTACAGGGAAAAGAGATCGAAGTCGATGCCGTATGCGATGGAACCGATATTTTAATCCCTGGTATTATGGAGCATATTGAGCGTACCGGTATCCATTCCGGAGACAGTATTTCCGTATATCCGGCTCCAACGATCAGTGAACCGGTCAAAGAGATGATCGTGGAATACACAAAACGTCTTGCACAGGCATTACATGTTATTGGTCTGATCAACATCCAGTTCATCGTTATGGACGAGCAGGTTTACGTGATCGAGGTTAACCCACGTTCTTCCAGAACTGTGCCATATATCAGCAAAGTAACAGGTATTCCGATTGTTGACCTGGCAACAAAAGTAATCATCGGCGAGACCATCCGCGGTATGGGTTATGAACCGGGACTTGCTCCGACTGCAGATTACATTGCAATTAAAATGCCGGTATTCTCATTTGAGAAACTTCGTGGTGCTGAGATTTCTTTAGGACCTGAGATGAAATCCACCGGTGAGTGTCTTGGTATCGCCAAGACTTTCAACGAAGCTTTATACAAAGCATTCTTGGGAGCTGGTATTAAACTTCCAAAATACAAACAGATGATCATGACAGTAAAAGATGCAGACAAGCCGGAAGCTGTTGGTGTTGCCAAGAGATTTGAAGCATTAGGCTACAAGATCTATGCGACAAGAAGTACTGCAAAGTATCTGCAGGAGCACGGCGTAAATGCACTCCGCATCAATAAGATCTCACAGGAATCACCGAACGTTATGGACTTAATTCTTGGTCATAAGATCGATCTTGTCATCGATACACCTACACAGGGTAACGGTGATAAGAACCGTGACGGATTCCTGATCCGCCGTAATGCGATCGAGACAGGTGTGTACTGTATCACAGCAATGGATACGGCAAATGCACTGGCACAAAGCCTTGAGACTGCAACCAATGATCTCACTCCGATCGATATCGCAACTGTGAAGAATCTGTAAACCAGAGTTTAACTGGCGTAGTGTCGCAGATTTTGTGGTGCTTTTATAGGCTGTGAGGGGCAGCTATAAGAGTCCTCTCACAAGGCAAATTTATATGTAATGAAAAAGAAAAACGGTATAAACGAAATATTATGTTTCTGTTCGCTGGACATTCCGATGGGCTTCTGAACAACAATCATGTTCAGCAAAGGCTTCCATGATTGTTAGAATCCCATCTTCATAGCTCACAAAGAAAATAATATTTGTTTATACCGTTTTTCTTTTATTTACATTACGAATGCCTTATGAGAGTATTCTTATACATGCCCAATCAACGTTATGAACCGCACCACAAAATCTGCAATTTACGTTATGGAACTCCAGATACTTTGCTTCCTCTCCAAGTTCAATCTGTAGCGCTGCGTCAAACGCCGGGAACCATTGGATTTTCTCATCGTTTGTGTTCAGTCATGTTCTCACTTTATGATAATAAAATGTCTAGTATTTTTCAATGCATACAAATGATTTTTACCGTTGAAAATACAAGGTTGGAAATTGTACTCATGAACATTCATATGTATTGAATTTTTCAGCAAAATGGAATCTCGTGCCGAAACGGCTGTGAAAGTTGAGATTATTTCGTGATTTCATCACTCAATTATTTCGCCGTGCGTCAAATACAAATGAATTTGTATTTGACGCACTTGCGCTCATTATATCCTACACTTGAAAAACAGATTTTGGATTTGCAGACAGAAACGAAATAAGACCAATCGTAATTATGAAAAAAATCGGTAGAAAATTTTACATCTATGTGCTAGACTTTATAATCATACAAATAAGTAATTGCAAAAATAATAGAAGAAGCACAGGGGGATTTATGAAGCAGGATACCATTGCAAACTGCAGAAATGCTCTGTATCAGATTTTATTTTATGGAGTTATGATTATTTATTTTATACTCTTATTTTTTCTTCTTTTCAGAAAAAAAGCAGCAAGATCTTTTCAATCGGTAAATTTGATACCGTTTCATTCCATTGGTGCCTATTTATTCAGTGATGACATGGTTTCGCGTGCTTTTGCGCTGAGTAATTTATTGGGCAATATTGCTATTTTTATTCCGATGGGAGTTTACCTTCCGTTGCTGATAAGAAGAAAATCCATCTTCGTCAATACCGTATGTGTTGCATTGATAAGCGCGGTTGTTGAGGTCTTACAATACATTTTTGCAGTGGGATCAGCAGATATTGATGATGTGATCTTAAATACCGTTGGTGGTCTGATCGGTGTAAGTTTATTCAGAGTCATGGAATTATTATTGAAAGATCAGACAAAAAAAGCAGTTACAATACTTGCACCTGTGGGAGGAATTTTTTCATTTCTCATACTTTTCTTGGTAAACAGGTAACGGTAGTTCCATTTGCACAGATGTGTTAAACTTAATTCGGAGATAGATTGAAACGATAAATAGGTAATTGCGAAACTCATGAAAACCTAAATCGAATTGTGAAAAAATGACAAAAGCCTGAGAAAACACTGGGGAGCAGAAATCGAACAAGTTCGATTGGCACTTAGAAGGCAGGTGCGGCGTAAGTCGTGACTGGCTTCTTGGTACCGTTACCAGCGACACGTAGCGGAAGAGTGTTTTCGAAAATTTTGTTAATTTTTCACAATGTGAAGTAGATTATGATGAGTTTCACAAATATCTGTTAAACGATAGAACAACAAAGGAGAGAAAAAGCATGAAGAAATTTGATGATGATCTTGAATTTGAATCATTGAATGACGAACCACGGGATACCCGCTTTATATTACCAATTATCGTTGTGGCGGTTTTACTTGTCATTGTGATTGTGGCACTGGTTTTGTTAGGAAAAAATAGTAAAAATAAAGACACAAGTGCTGACTTAATGTCTACAGAGCAGAGTGAGACAACAGAGACAGAAACACAGACCACCGAAGTAATGGGGAATATTGCCACAACCGAGAGCACTGAAGAAGTGGAGGCAGACGATCCACAGAATGGTAATATGGGAACTGACACGGGAGCGAGCGTCGATGTGACTGCACTGTTATCGGCAGGAAATGTGACGGAATCGGGTGAGACAACGTTTGGTATAGATGTGGCCAGATATCAGGGAACCATCGACTGGAGTCAGGTGGCGGCTTCCGGGGTACAGTTTGCCATGATACGTGTCGGATATCGCACGCAGAAGACTGGCGAGATCGTTGCGGATACCAATGCAAAATACAACATGCAGGAAGCGCAGGCAAATGGGATAAAAATAGGGGCATACTTCTTTTCAACAGCCGTCACAACGGATGAAGCGGTGCAGGAGGCAGACTGGGTGGCAGATTATATTTCCCAGTATCAGATCACCTATCCGGTTGCATTTAACTGTGAAGGATTTGAAAATGCAGACAGCAGACAGTATGCTATGACACAGTCGGAGAGAACTGACATGGCGATCGCATTTTTAAATGAGATCTATAACCGCGGCTACACGCCAATGTTTTATGCGGCAAAAAATGAGATGCTTGGCGATGCAAAATGGGATACTTCAAGAATTGAAAAAACTTATAAAATCTGGGTGTCCCAATATCCATCTGTACCATATCCACAGACTGCACAGTCCGATTACACGGGAACACACGCAATGTGGCAGTACACCAATCAGGGAACAGTGGCAGGGATCAGTAAGCCGGTTGATGTTGATATTGCCTATTTCGGTTATGAGGGAACTGCAGATGCAAAAAGTGATGTGACACCGGAAACAGTCAGTGCAGACGCAGAAGCATTGATGAATTTCTCCGATGTAAATGAAACTGTTACGGCAAAACAGTCCACAAATCTCAGAAACATTCCGAGTCAGGGATCCGATGCAACAGTTGTGGCAACCCTGCAGAATGGAGAGACTGCGACAAGAACCGGCGTGAGCAGCAGTGGATGGTCGCGGGTAAGCTACAATGGACAGACTTTGTATGCAGTGTCCAGCTATCTGACGACAGATCTTGGGTATACAGCACCAGCAGCCAATACGACTGCAGAGACAACAACAGCGGACGGCTCAGGATCCGGAGACGGACTGAAAACAAAATTTACTGCATGCAATGACGTGGTAACAGCGAAGATCGAAGTGAATTTAAGAACACTTCCGAGTGTCACAAACCCGGATGCAGCAGTTGCGGCAGTTTTAAAAAATGGCGAGACCGTGACGAGAACCGGAATCAATACGGACTATGGCTGGTCAAGAGTTGACTATAATGGACAGACATTGTACTGTGTGTCAAGTTACCTGACAAGTGCACAGTAAAAAAGAAGCTGGTGCATTCAGACGAAAAAGATGTAACGTCTGAATACATCAGCTTTTTTATGCTATGCACATCAAATTAATTTTTTCCTCTTTGCCGGACGCTGTTTCTTTACAGGAGGTGTTACCTCATTTCTGGAAGCAATGGATACGGCTGAAACTGGTGACGCAGGCAGGACAGGTTTGTCCATAACCGGCTGTTTTGCGTGCGGAATGGCAGATGTTCCATTTTTGCGACGGCTGATTTTTTCTTTCTGGGCACGGAAACGGTCAGCGGTCGCTTTAATATATGGATCTGCAACAAAATGCTTAAGTGTATCGCTGTCTATGGCGATACGGTTATCCATTGTCTTCATAATATCTACAATCTGTAACTGATCCGAGGTTTCCGGATCGCTCAGATCATAAATCCGGTTATCCTTGAAATTCAGGATCATAGGATGCAGAAAATCAGCCGGATTGTCAGCAAGTACCAGACCTTTTTCTCCGTTGGCAAAATCGAGACAAGCACCTGTAGGAAGGATCTGGATGCTGTCTGCCAGAGCGGTGATCACAGAACGGTTATATTCTGAGATGTGGCTGTAAAAAAATGTCATGGCAGCCAGCTCTGACATTGGTGCATGGTTAATGTTCATGGCAGTCAGACGGTCAAATTTGTCCGCAGCCTTCAAAATATCGATCAGAAGCTGGACTGGTGATTTTGGAGGTCTTGGGCTGATCGTTGCATGGTCTTCAAATATAATGTTCTGGATGATCTCAAGGCTTGTTTCATTCAAGCCGAGTTCTGCAAAATGCGGACGGATGATCTCATACCCATGTTCTGATTTTAACTGGATAAGATCCCGGTCGGAAGCAGAGAGATCTTCGTTCTTATCTAAAATGCTCTTTGGAACGGAGAGATAACCAAAATCATATAATAAAGAAGCTGCGATCAGCGACTGGGAGTCTTCCGGCTCAATATGCATCTCATTTGCGATCATCGCAGAGAGGATTGCAACACTGATCGAATGCTTGTATACAAAATCGGCAGAACTTCTGAGATTCTGTGTGAAATTAAGTTTGTGGTCTAATGCACCATAATGTGTGTATATATTCTGTACGAGTTCCGTGATTGCCGGAATATTTTTCTGTGCGAGAAGCTTGTCCATGCAGTCTTTCAATTTGAACATATAGATAGTCTGGAACTGCTCAAATTCAAGGTCTTCTTTGGAAAGAGGAGGAACAGGCTCCGCCGGTTCCAGAATAAAAATGCCAATCAGACCGAAATTATCAATACTGTTTATACTCTGAAGAGTTAATTTTGTGTTGCGCTCATACAATAAAACCCCCATTTTATTGTAAATGGGTTTTGCCAGCCGCATTCCCGGCTTTAAATCCTGTGATCTTACAAACTGCATATACCCCCATACCTTTCCTGATGCAAATATGATAAAATAAAAACAAGCTGATACATACCAAATATAGCATATTGAAAGGTTAAATACAATCTGCTATCATGGTTCTTGAAAGAAATTTTTTGAGAGCAGATACAGGAATATTTCAACAGAATGAGGTACCTATGAAAAAAATCCCCTTAAAAAGAATATTTACAGCGGCAGCATTAGTGTGCTGTCTTACCGTGACAACAGCTTATGCAGATGTCACGCAGGAAGATATTGACAATGCAAAAAATCAGATCAACAATCTGAAAAACCAGCAGAAAGATGCACAGGATGCGGTCGATGATATCAATGGAAAAAAAGGCCAGCTAGAGAGCGACCTGAACAATTTAAATGGACAGATGACCAACATTGTTTCGTCCATGAATGCCCTTGAGTCACAGATCAATGATAAGAAAAAAGAACTGTCAGATCTTGAGGATGAGATCGATCAGACGCAGGATAATCTGGAAGCTGCAAAGCAGCAGTCAGCCAGCCAGTATGAGGATATGAAGATACGTATCCGCTATATGTATGAAAATGGAAATACACCGATGCTTGAGATGCTGTTATCGGCATCATCCTTTTCTGATTTTCTGAACCGGACGGAGTATATTTCGGAGATCAATTCGTATGACAGACAGAAATTAGAGGAGTTTATCCAGGTGCAGGAACAGATTGCGGCAGAGGAAGCTTCTCTTGAAGAACAGAAGAAGGATCTCGAGAGTGAGCAGCAGGAACTGCTCGCCATGCAGGATGACATGAAGGTAAAACAGAATTCTGTAAACAGCCTTATCAGTTCAACACAGGCAAATATCAGCCAGACCAATTCTGAATTGAGCAGCGCCCAGGGAAAAGTCAATGATATCAACAGTCAGATCGCACAGATGGAAGAACTGGAAAAACAGTTAGAAATCCAGAAGGCAAAAGAAGACGCTGCGAGAATGGCGGAGATCAAGCGTCAGGAGGCTGAGAACAACGGCGAATTTTCTTATGTCCCAAGTGACAGTGATCTTTACCTGTTAGGTGCGATCATCCAGTGTGAGGCAGACGGTGAACCATATGAGGGAAAGCTTGCAGTCGGAAGTGTTGTCATGAACCGTGTGCGAAGCTCTTATTTCCCGAATACCGTATCCGGTGTGATTTATCAGAGCGGACAGTTTTCTCCGGTAGCCAGTGGACGATATGCGCTCCGCCTCGAGCAGGGGGTAAATAATACCTGTATGCAGGCGGCACAGGAGGTGCTTAACGGGAACATCACAAACAGCTGTCTCTATTTCAGAACTGTGATCGACGGATTGGAAGGAACGATCATCGGACATCACATATTCTACTAATACGGCTGTCAATGCGCAAATTACATAAAAATCATTTTTGAAACCAAATGGAAAAAGAGACGTTTTTGTGAGAAATATACAAAAAACGTCTCTTTTTTGTGGAATTGAGCGGTTGCGCATGATAATTTTTTAACGAAAAACAGTATATAAAATAGGTAAAAACCAAATTTAAATACTGAAAAAAGTGTGAAAAAAAAAGAAAGCTATTGCATTTGAAAATAAAATATGGTAGCATGAGAAAGTACTGAAAAGCCAATAAAAAAGCCGAATACATAAAAACGTAGAAAATCAGGAAAAAGAAAATTTAAATTTAAAAGAAGAGATTTTAGATTTATTTTTTTTACTAAAAGATTGTTAAAAAAATAACAACGTTTTTCGGCAGATTTATTATGAAGGAAACAAAATATACTGCATATTATGAGCGGTGTTTTGTACCACAAAACCGAAGGGAGAATTCAAAATGGCAAGAAAAGTAGTTTTAGCAGGCGCATGCCGTACAGCAATTGGTAAAATGGGTGGAGCATTAAGCAATACTCCAGCAGCAGACTTAGGTGCAATCGTTATCAAAGAGGCATTAAGAAGAGCAGGTGTTAAACCAGAGATGGTTGACGAAGTTAAAATGGGTTGTGTAATCCAGGCAGCTCAGGGACAGAACGTTGCACGTCAGGCTTCTATCAAAGCAGGACTCCCAATCGAAGTTCCAGCAATCACGATCAACGTTGTATGTGGTTCTGGTTTGAAATGTGTCAATGATGCAGCTACCATGATCATGGCAGGAGAAGCTGATATCGTTGTTGCAGGTGGTATGGAAAATATGTCAATGGCACCATATGCTATGACAAAAGCTCGTTTCGGATATCGTATGAACAATGCAACGATCATCGATACAATGGTTAACGATGCATTGACAGATGCATTCAATCATTATCATATGATGATCACAGCAGAGAACGTATGTGATAAATATGGAATCACAAGAGAAGAATTAGACGAGTTCTCAGCAAACAGCCAGCAGAAATGTGAAAAAGCGATCGCTGAAGGCAAATTTGCAGATGAGATCGTTCCGGTTCCGGTTAAAGTGAAAAAAGAGATCGTAGATTTCGTGAAAGATGAAGGACCTCGTGCAGGTACAACAGCAGAGTCTTTAGCAAAATTAAAATGCTGCTCTGGCAAAGAGGGTGGACTTGTTACAGCAGGTAACGCTTCCGGTATTAACGATGGTGCAGCAGCAATCGTTGTAATGAGCGAAGAGAAAGCAAAAGAACTTGGTGTTACACCAATGGCTACATGGGTAGCTGGAGCACTTGGCGGTGTTGAGCCAGAGATCATGGGTGTTGGACCTGTTGCTTCTACTAAGAAAGTATTAGCTAAGACAGGACTTACAATCGATGATATGGATCTGATCGAAGCAAACGAAGCTTTCGCAGCTCAGTCTATCGCAGTTGCAAGAGATTTACATTTCGATATGTCCAAAGTTAACGTTAACGGTGGTGCAATCGCACTTGGACATCCAGTAGGAGCTTCCGGATGCCGTATCCTTGTAACATTATTACATGAGATGCAGAAGAGAGATTCCCACAGAGGTCTTGCTACATTATGTATCGGTGGCGGAATGGGATGCTCTACAATCGTTGAGAGATAATTAATTCAGATAAAACTGTCCGGAAAGCGGGTGACTGCTTTTCCGGGCGTTTCCATTACATATTAAAAATTCAGAATAAATTCAGGAGGTACTAACATGAAAGTTGGTGTTATTGGTGCAGGAACCATGGGACAGGGTATTGCAAAAGCATTTGCCCAGGTAGAAGGATATGAGGTAGCTCTCTGCGATATTAAGCAGGAATGGGCTGACGGCGGAAAAGCCAAAATCCAGAAAGGTTATGCAAGACTTGTAGAAAAAGGAAAAATGACACAGGAAGCTGTTGATGCTATCCTTGCTAAAATCACTCCAGGATTAAAAGAAGACCTTTGCGCAGACTGCGATCTGATCGTAGAAGCAGCATTCGAAGATATGGGAGTAAAGAAAACAACATTCCAGGAATTAGATAAGATCGCAAAACCAGAGTGTATCTTTGCTTCAAATACATCAAGCCTTTCCATCACAGAGATCGGAAATGGTCTTACACGTCCAATGGTTGGTATGCATTTCTTCAACCCTGCAGACCGTATGAAATTAATCGAAGTTATCGCTGGTGTAAATACACCGGATGAGACTGTTGAAGCTATTAAGAAAATCTCTGTTGAGATCGGAAAAACACCTGTACAGGTAAATGAAGCAGCAGGATTCGTTGTAAACCGTATTTTAATCCCAATGATCAACGAAGCAGCATTCATCAAAATGGAAGGTGTATCTGATATCGCAGGTATCGATGCAGCTATGAAACTTGGCGCAAACCATCCAATGGGACCATTAGAGTTAGGAGATTTCATCGGTCTTGATATCTGCCTTGCTATTATGGATGTTCTTTACAAAGAGACTGGCGACAGCAAATACCGTGCATGCCCATTGATCCGCAAAATGGTTCGTGGTGGTAACCTTGGTGCTAAGAGCGGAAAAGGATTCTATGTATACAATGCTGACCGCACAAAAACACCAGTTGACGCTCAGTAATTAACAGATATTAAGGTTTAGGAGGATTTGAAATCATGGATTTCACTTTAGACAAGAAACATGAAATGGCGCGTTCTCTGTTCAGAGAATTCGCTGAAAACGAAGTAAAACCTCTTGCACAGGAAACTGATGAGACAGAACAGTTCCCGGCAGAGACAGTTAAGAAAATGGCAAAATATGGATTCATGGGAATCCCGGTACCAAAGGAGTACGGCGGACAGGGATGTGATCCATTAACATATGTTATGTGTGTAGAAGAGTTATCAAAAGTTTGCGCTACAACAGGTGTTGTTGTTTCCGCACATACTTCTCTCTGCATCGATCCAATTATGACTTACGGTACAGAAGAACAGAAACAGAAATATGTCAGACCACTTGCTACAGGCGAGAAACTTGGTGCTTTCGCATTGACAGAACCAGGTGCTGGTACAGATGCTCAGGGTGCTCAGACAAAAGCTGTTTTAGACGGTGACGAATGGGTATTAAACGGATCAAAATGCTTCATTACCAATGGTAAAGTTGCAGATGTTTATATTGTAATCGCTATCACAAGCATTACAGAGGACAAGAGAGGAAGAAAGAAAAAGAACTTCTCCGCATTTATCGTAGAAAAAGGTGCTCCAGGATTCTCCTTCGGAACAAAAGAGAAGAAGATGGGTATCCGTGGATCTTCTACCTATGAGTTAATTTTTGAAGACTGCAGAATTCCAAAGGATGCGTTACTTGGACCTGAAGGAAAAGGATTCCCAATCGCTATGCATACATTAGATGGTGGACGTATTGGTATCGCTTCCCAGGCACTTGGTATTGCAGAAGGTGCATTAGAGCGCGCAATCGCTTATACAAAAGAAAGAAAACAGTTTGGTCGTTCTATCGCACAGCAGCAGAATACACAGTTCAAGTTAGCTGATATGGCAACAAGAATTGAAGCCGCTCAGATGTTAGTTTATAAAGCAGCAATGGCAAAAGCAAACCAGAAAGTTTACTCTGTAGAAGCTGCAAAAGCAAAATTATTCGCAGCAGAGACAGCAATGGCTGTTACAACAGAAGTTGTTCAGTTATTCGGTGGATATGGATACATCAGAGAGTACGATGTAGAGCGTATGATGCGTGATGCTAAGATCACAG
>OIXA01004292.1_pt1 | contig 13873 bp, 10 predicted proteins | sample 1587721 | NCBI WGS metagenome assembly OIXA01 (sample SAMEA3888900, study PRJEB22519) | human gut metagenome | biome: human gut; feature: human-associated habitat; material: faeces | place: Denmark | collected 2013 | reverse complement strand
ATACGATGATATTCTAGACGCATTAAAAATTGTTTAGATTTGTTTTTGAAATATCTAAAATACAGTTTTCTTATAAGAAATATATGTTGGTAAAGAAACAATAATGAGATTTAACTTTAGAAAAAAATTGAAAAGTTAAAAATGAAAATAATTAAAAGAAGCTGTAGTGAAATAGTGTGTCTTTCAACTTTTGATGGAAATGTGCAGTAATAACTTTTAAATTAAATAGTAAAAAACATCTTATAAAATCATCTCAAGAATATAGAGGTGATTTTTTTAATGTGATATAATGCATCCCATAAAATATAGGGTAAGCGTCAAATAATAAGCAAGAAATAAAATGAACAGGATGCCATCTCAAAAGAAACATTCTTATTCTGTTTCATTAGATCAATCTTCTTACCAATCTTTGCACCATGAAAGTATAAATATAATTGGTTATCCTCTAAATCAGTCCCAAAGTTAAGAGGAATGATATAAGGAAATGTTTCATCAAACATGGCAACTCTGCAAGTATCACATTTCGCAATGATTTTCATTATTTCATCAAAGGCAGTGATTTCTCTATCTTTTCTTCTCATTACAAACACCTTCTTTAAGTATATTCTACTAAAAAATAGAATTATGATGCAAACAGTTCATAACACTATCTTTATTTATTCAGCATGGTATACTGTTGTAGAGATAAAAAGAAAAGAGGTTAGAAAATGTACGCAAAAAATACATGGGAAAAGTATAAGGACAATCTTAATGAAGTCATGGAATATAATGAAGGTTATAAAGATTATATTTCAAAAAACAAAACAGAACGTGCTTGTGTTAAAGACTCTATTCGCTTAGCCGAAGAAAAAGGATTCAAGCCATTAGATTCCTTTGAAACACTTAAACCAGGAGACAAGGTTTATGTCAACAACAGAGATAAGAATATTGCTTTATTTGTGATTGGTAATAAGCCACTTACAGAAGGTATGAGAATCTTAGGTGCTCATATTGACTCTCCTAGAATGGACTTAAAACAGAATCCATTATATGAATCAGAAGGATTTGTATTAGCTGATACACACTATTATGGTGGTGTAAAGAAATACCAGTGGGTGACTATTCCTTTATCATTATATGGTGTTGTCGCTAAGAAAGATGGTACTGTCGTAGATGTTGTGATTGGTGAAGATGATGATGATCCAGTAGTAGGTATCTCTGATTTACTTATTCACTTAGCAGCAGAACAGTTAGATAAGAAAGCAGCTAAAGTGATTGAAGGTGAAAACCTAGATGTTACTTTAGGTAATATGCCTTTAGTAGGTGAAGAAAAAGATGCTGTGAAGGCCAATATCTTAAAACTATTAAAAGATAAATATGATATTGAAGAAGAAGATTTTGTATCAGCTGAAATTGAAGTTGTGCCAAGTGGTAAAGCAAGAGACTATGGTTTAGATCGTTCAATGATCGCAGGTTATGGTCATGATGATAGAGTATGTGCCTATACATCTTTAACTGCAATTCTTGATATGGATGTATGTGACTATACATGCTGTGCTATTCTTGTAGACAAAGAAGAAATCGGTTCAGTAGGTGCTACAGGTGCTCAGTCTTTATTCTTTGAAAATACAATTGGTGAAATGTTAGTGAAGATGGGTATTGATAGTTTTGTACAGACAAGACTTACTTTATCTAGATCAAAGATGCTTTCAAGTGATGTATCTGCTGGGGTAGATCCACTATTTGTAAGTGTGAATGATAAGAAGAACGCTGCTTATTTAGGTAATGGTATTGTATTTAATAAATATACTGGTGCAAGAGGTAAGAGCGGAAGTAATGATGCCTCTGCAGAATATGTTGCGAGAATTCGTGCTGTCATGGATGAATCAAATATCCACTATCAGACAGCTGAACTTGGTAAGGTAGACCAGGGTGGAGGAGGCACTATTGCCTATATCCTTGGAAACTACAACATGGATGTTATTGATGCAGGTATTGCAGTATTAAATATGCATGCACCAATGGAAGTCGTATCTAAAGTAGACGTATACGAAACATATCAGGCATATAAAGCATTCTTGAAGAATGCATAATTCATGGAATTGTAGTTAAAACAGGTAGTGACTTTATATATTGCATGGTATATAAAGATATACCTACAGACACACCTTGGATAAAACCAAGGTGTTTTTTGATTAATCTATGATACAATAATCAAGAGGTGATTTGATGAAACAATTAACACTTGGAATGGTGGCTCATGTTGATGCAGGTAAAACCACATTAAGTGAGTCATTACTTTATACGACAGGAACAATTAAACATCAGGGACGTGTAGATCATAAAGATACATTTCTTGACTATAATACACAGGAAAGAGAAAGAGGCATTACTATTTTTTCTAAGGTTTCTTCTCTTGATTATAAGAATAACCATTTCACATTTATTGATACACCAGGTCATGCTGATTTTAGTGGAGAAATGGAACGTGCATTAAGTGTACTTGATTATGCAATAGTGATTATCAATGGTTTAGATGGTGTACAGGCGCATACTAAAACTATCTGGAGCTTATTAGAGCACTATCATGTACCAGCCTTCATCTTTGTGAATAAAATGGATTTAACACATTATACAAAGGAAGAACTATTGGACTCTTTATCACAATTATCTCCTCACATCATGGACATGAGTGCTTCTGAAGAAGATATTGCAGCACTGGATGAAGAGATGATAGAAGAATATTTAGAAACAGAGTCTTTAAAGGATACATCTATCGCAAAAGCGATTTCTAATAGACATCTTTATCCACTTTATTTTGGTAGTGCACTTAAGAATCAAGGTTTACTTGATGCCTTAGACCGTTATACTTTAGAAAAAGAACCACAAAAAGAATTATCTGCACAGGTCTTTAAGATTGCGAGAGATGAAAGAGGAGAACGTCTTGTCTTTATTAAGGTAACTGGTGGCAGGCTTCATGTACGTGATACAATCCATGATGAAAAGATTCATCAAATTAGGCTATATCAAGGGAACCATTATACGCTTATAGAAGAAGCCGTTCAGAATGATATTGTAGCCTTAACAGGTATTAAGAAACTTCAGACAGGGGATTATATTGGATCAGGACATGTGATTCATTCAACGCTTAGACCTTCCATGTTATATTCAATTCAACCGTCTAAAGAAGTAGATATCAATCATTTCTTCTCTTCTTTAAAGGTATTAGGTGAAGAAGAACCATTACTTCATTTAAAACTCTTTGATGATTATGCCCAGGTTTCTTTAATGGGTGAAGTTCAAATAGATATTCTTAAACAATTAATGAAAGATCGTTTTAATGAAGATATCACAGTAGATGAAGGAGATGTCGCTTATCTAGAAACAATCAAAGAACCAGTAGAAGGAGTAGGACACTTTGAACCACTCAGACACTATAGCGAAGTCCATCTTTACTTAGAACCACTTTCTCAAGGTTCAGGACTTGTCTTTGATAATCAATGTCAGAATAACTTAGAAGAGAGATATCAGAATCTTATCATGACACATTTACAGGAAAAAGAACACTTAGGTGTACTCACAGGTTCTCCTATTACAGATATGAAAATCACACTTCTAGGTGGTAAAGCCACTTATCGTGCTATTAGACAAGGTTTAAAAATGACTGAATCAGTTATTTTAGAGCCCTATTATAAATATGAATTAGTTATTCCTACAGAGGCTTTGAGTAAGGTTTATTATGCTTTAGAAGACTATCCAACACCTACTGTAGTGAACGAGAATAATGATATTACAACACTTCATGGTGAAGCACCTGTTTTATTTTTGACTCATTATCAAAAAGAACTTCTGACTTCCACAAAAGGAAAGGGCCAGCTTTTCTTCTTAGATACATTCTATGCACCAGTAGAAAATCAGGAAGAAGTGATAACTCAATGTGATTATGACAGTGAATCAGATCTAGATAATCCTACAGGTTCTATCTTCTGTTCACACGGTGCAGGATATTATGTCCCTTATGATGAAGTAAGAGAGAAGATGCATTTGCCTCTTTATAGTGCGATGAAACAGGAACATACTTATACACATAATCCTGTACATATTAGTGATGAAGAACTTAAAAGAGTATATGAACGTACCTATGGTCCATTAGAAACAAAACTTGCGAGTGACTACTATAAACCTAAACAAGATCATGTCCCTTCTAATACAGTACAGGCATTAGATGAATATTTGATTGTAGATGGATATAATGTCATCTTTGCATGGGATGAATTGAAAGAACTTGCGAAAGAAAACCTAGGTAGCGCAAGAGATAAGCTTATTGATATATTGATGAGCTATAAAGGGTATCGTGGCTGCCATATGATCCTTGTCTTTGACGCTTATAAGGTTCCACAGAATAAAGGCAAGAGTCAGATGTATCACGATATGGAAATCGTTTATACAAAAGAAGGACAGACAGCGGATGCTTATATTGAAAGCATCACAAAACAGATGGCAGGACAATATCGTCTTGTGGTTGCGACAAGTGATAATCTTGAACAGAAGATTGTGCTAGGTCATGGGGCGACACGTATCTCATCAAGAGAATTACTTCAGGATGTCATTTCTCGTTCTAAAATTCAAAAAGAAGAATTTGAAAGAAAAAATCCTCAGATGCATAGTTATGCATTTGAGGATCTCAAGAAGTCTTAGGACTTCTTTTTTATTTAATAGATGTAACTGTATAATCTTTATCTTCTACAGTTTTCTTTAAGACATCATTAGATACTTCTTTACTTAAAGTCACAACTGCAGTGCCTTTTTCATGACTTACATCAGCACTTTTTACACCATCTACAGATTCTAATGCCTTCTTTACAGCCATTTCACAATGACCACACATCATACCAGTAATTTCTAAAGTTTTTTCCATTGTTTTTTTCTCCTTTTTCTTTCTTTTTATATCTTTTGATGCATCATGCATAGAGAAAGTATTCAATCTTAATGCATTCATACATACAAAGAAACTAGATAAACTCATCGCAGCAGCCCCTAACATAGGACTCATCTGCCATCCTGTTAAAGTGATAAATACACCAGCAGCAACAGGAATACAAATCGCATTATAGAAAAATGCCCAGAATAAGTTTTCATGGATATTTCTTAATGTTGCACGAGAGAGTCTAATAGCGGCAGTGACATCTGTCAGCTTACTATTCATTAAGACAACATCAGCTGCATCTATCGCAATATCAGTGCCTGCCCCAATCGCAATTCCAATATCCGCACGTGTCAGTGCTGGGGCATCATTGATTCCATCGCCCACCATAGCCACTTTACCTTGTTTCTGTAGATTTCTAATAACGCTCTCTTTACCATCAGGTAATACCCCTGCAATTACCTCATCCACACCTGCTTTTGAACCAATTGCCTGGGCTGTTTCTAGATTATCACCTGTTAACATCACGACCTGAATACCCATATTCTGCATTTCTTTGATTGCCTGAGGACTATCTTCCTTCATTGTATCAGCGACACAGATCATACCAAGATAATAATCATCATAACTAAAGAATAGTGGTGTCTTACCTTCTTTAGCCATATTCTTAGCTTGTATTTCAACATCGTCAGGAATATGCTTTTCCATCATCTTGATACTGCCACCTAATACTTCTTTATCATGAATTAAACCTCTTAACCCATGACCAGGCAATATCTTGAAATCTTTGACTTCTTCACTGCCTTGGTAATAATCAGTAATCGCTTTACCAAGAGGATGTTCACTATTCTTTTCTAGACTTGCAGCATAATTTAAAAGTATTTCTTTTTCTATCTTATAAGGGACAACATCAGTAACTACAGGAGTTCCTTTTGTGATTGTACCTGTCTTATCTAACGCAATAATATCAACAGATCCTGTGACTTCTAATGATTCAGAAGTTTTAAATAGAATACCATTTTTAGCGCCCATACCATTGCCGACCATAATAGCTACGGGTGTTGCAAGACCAAGTGCACATGGACATGAAATAACCAATACAGAAATAGCACGGGCAATAGAGAATCCAATACTCTTTCCTAGAATCATCCAGACAATAAATGCGACTAACGCAATACCGATAATCATAGGTACAAAGATACCAGAGACCTGATCCGCTTTCTTTGCGATAGGTGCCTTAGTGGCTGCTGCATCACTCACCATCTGAATAATCTGTGAAAGTGTTGTATCTTCCCCTACACGAGTGGCACGTACTTTAATAAAACCTGACTGATTAAGTGTTGCACCTGATACTGTATCATTCACAGTTTTATCAACAGGAATACTTTCACCTGTTAAGGCAGATTCATCAATAGCTGTAGAACCTTCTACAATCACACCATCGACAGGAATATTTTCACCCGGTTTGACAATAAACAAATCACCTTTATTGACTTCATCAATTCCTACAGTCACTTCTTTATTGTCTCTAATAATAACGGCAGTCTGAGGCGCAAGATCCATTAAACTCTTTAAGGCATCTGTTGTACGTCCTTTAGACATTGCCTCTAACATCTTACCTACAGTAATTAAAGTAGGAATCATAGCTGCAGATTCAAAATAGAGATCATGTCCTAAAATCATCATCTTCATCATCTGTCCCTGGCTCATTGCATCAATCATTAAATATAAAACAACTAAGCTATAACCAAAAGCAGCACTAGAACCTAATGCGACCAAAGCATCCATGTTAGGAGATAACTGAAATAAGCTCTTATATCCATTGATAAAGAACGCTTTATTAATGACTAAAATAATAATAGTCAATAACATCTCTGTCACTGCAAGAGATACATGATTCTCTAAAAATGAAGGCACAGGCCATTTCCACATCATATGACCCATAGATAGATACATTAATAGTAATAAGAATACTAAAGAAGTAATCAATCTCTTCTTTAATTTTGGTGTTTCATGATCCACTAAAGAATCATCCTTGACTTTTTCAACACCTTTTTCACTAGCACCATATCCAATATTCTCAATCGCTTGAATAACAGATTCAGAAGATGCTGTTCCCTCTACACCCATAGAATTTGTGAGTAAAGAAACAGAACAGCTTTCTACACCATCAATATGAGCCACAGTTTTTTCAATACGATTGGCACACGCTGCACAACTCATACCAGTAATATTATATTGTTTCATTTCATCACCTTCTGTAATACATTCACTAATTCATCAATTGTCTCATCATGACCTTCTTTAATATCATCCACAACACATGTCTTAATATGCTTTGCAAGTAATTCTTTATTAAAACTATTCAAAGCTGCATTTACTGCAGAAACCTGAATTAAAATATCAGGACAATAGGCATTCTTTTCAACCATGCCCTCAATTCCTCGAATCTGTCCTTCAATACGTTTGAGGCGGTTCATGAGTTTTTTCTTTTCTTCTTCACTACGATCCTTATGACGTTCACTACAACAGCAATCTTTTTTATCCATCATTTCACCTCCTGTCCCAATCATATACCCTATAGGGGTATAGGTCAAGCAATGTGATTGTTGTATAATGACCACAAGGAGAAATGAATTATGAAAACAAATAAACTCGTGCAGGGCGCATTCATCGCATCACTCTTTGGTGTCCTTGCAGTACTTAATACAATGACAGGTACGATGTTTGATTCCTTAATAGGTTATGGAATGGCTATTCCTATAGCTATCTATAGCTATAAGACAGGACTGAAAGAAGCTTTAATGACTTCCGTTGCTTCCATGGTCATTGCTTTTCTATTTGGAACACTCAGCTATGTATTAATTGTCCTCTCATCACTTGGTATGGGAACAGTTGTAGGACTATGTCTTAAAAATAAAGCTAAGAAAGAAACAATGCTGGTGCTTGGTGCTACATTCTTCTTTTTATCTGACTTTTTATATTTCTATGTATTCTCAGGAGTACTCGGTATTAATTTACTCACTGAAGCAAAAGAAATGTATAACCAGATTATTGCGGCTGTGCCTTCTTTATCAAATGTCTTTACTTTCCAGGACTTTTATAATCTCATTCCACTTTCTATACTCATCATGTCATTCTTACAGAGTTATCTAGTCATGATGTTATGTGCATTATTCTTTAAACGCTTAAGAATACCTTTTGATATGAGTATTCATATTGCGACATTTAGATTCAGTCCTAAAATGGGATATATTCTTGCAATCATGCTTGCAGGTAGTATGATTGCTAGACAATATTTTGGAAATGTTGTTATTGTACAATATCTCTATTTTATTAGTATCTTAGGATTTATGGTGGATGGTCTGGCTTTCTTATCTTTTTATCTTATTATCAGAAACCATGGCCGTTATTCTAACTTGCTTATTTTCTTGGTATTTATACCATTCCTACAGTCACTATTAGTTATATTAGGAATTATTGATATATTTGTTGAAATACGTCAAATACTGTATAATAAGTATCAATAAGGAGGGCTTCTACAATGACGAGAAAAGTTGCACAAATTAGAAATATCTTTGTTCTTTTACTCGTATTTATAATCTTTGCTGCTTTTGCGGCCTTTGGCATATTTCATCAGGCCTGGATGCTTCGTCTTGCGATATTTGTAGTTACTACGAATGTGGTCTATATTTCATTGTTGTTCTATATGAGCTACTTAATTGAGCAAAACAGCTATTCAGTCAGCGATGCATTAGGTATTGATGCTAAAAATGCCTTGATCTATGGTGGTGTAGGACTTATTCAATATGATGAAAATAGAAATATCACATGGGTCTCAGATTTCTTAAAGGCATTAAATATCAATATTGTAGGAATCAAATTATTAGAATGGCAGCCTACACTTGCTAGTCTTTTTGATGATGAAGATGTCAAAATAATAGAAGTCAAAGGGAAAAAATTTGAAGTCTATAATAGTGCAGATACAAGACTCATCTATATGAAGGATGTGACACAATATGTGTCTTTATCACAGGACTATGAAGATATTCAGGTGTGCATGGGTTATATTACTGTAGATAACTATGATGAAATTATTGCAAATGTAGATGAATCACAGAAGGTAAAGATTCAAAATTTATGCCGCAGTACAATTACTGACTGGGCATATAAGAATGGTATGATCATTAGACGTTATCAGACAGGTAAATACATTGTCTTCTTTAATGAACGTATCTATAAGAAACTTATTGAATCTAAATTCTCTATTTTGGATGATTTCAAGAATGCGATAGAAGAATTGGATGTTCTTATGACACTCTCTATTGGTATTGGTAGAAGTACAAAAGTATTAAGAGAACTAGAAGAACTCGCTTCTTCCGCATTAAGCCTTGCTTATTCACGCGGTGGTGACCAGATTGCGATTAAGAGCGGTAAAGATCATGTGCGTTACTTTGGTGGTAAGACCGATGCATTTGAAACATCCTCTAAAGTACGTTCACGAATTATGGCACAGTCTCTTGCGGGACTTATTACACGTTCACGCAATGTTCTCATTATGGGACATAAGAATTCAGATTTAGATTCATTTGGTGCGTCTCTTGCGGCAGCACGTATTGTAGAGAATTTAGGGAAGAAAGCTAATATAGTAATTGATTATGAATCTCTTGAAGAAAAAACAAAAGGTGTCGTAGAAATGTTGAGAAGTAATCCTGATTATAAGGGACTCATGTTGACTATTTCAGAAGCACTTGAAAAAGCCAATAAGAATACTTTATTAATCAGTGTGGATAACCATAAGGATTCACTTGCTATCAGTCGTTCAGTACTTGATAAAGTAAAGAACAAGGTCATTATTGACCACCATCGTCGTAGTGAAGAATTCATTTCTTCACCGGTTCTAACATACTTAGAACCATCTGCATCCTCTACAGTAGAATTACTTGTAGAACTATTTGATTATCAGCAGCATGAAATTGAAATTTCATCTCTTGATGCGACAATCATGTATACAGGGATGCTTGTTGATACAAACTATTTCAGACAGCATGTGGGTACAAGAACATTCCAGTCAGCGGCTAAACTCAAAGAAGCGCAGGCCGACTTATCACTTGCTTATGAATTACTAGAAGATTCATTTGAATGTATGAAAGAAATATTTGATATCACAGAATCAGCTTATCGTTATAAGGATAAATTCCTTATTGCGACAGGCAAAGATGAAGAACTTAGCCGTTCTACTCTTGCAAAGGCAGCCAATCAATTGGTATATGTTTCTGGCATTTATGCTGCATTTGCGATAGGATATATATCTAAGAACACAGTTGCAATCAGTGCACGTAGTTCTAAGAAGGTCAATGTCCAGATGATTATGGAAAATGATGCTTTACATGGAGGCGGACACTTCTCTATGGCCGCCTGTCAGATTGAAAATGTGACAATCGAAGAAGCGAAAGAGAGATTAGAACATGCAATAGATGCATATTTGGAAGATAGGGGTGTATAAGTGTGAAAGTTATTTTATTAGAAGATGTGAAAAAAGTTGGTAAGAAGGGTGAAATCGTTAATGTATCTGACGGTTATGGACAGAACTTCTTAATTAAGAATGGTAAAGCTTTAATGGCAACAGAAACAGGCAAGAAGATTGTTGCTAAACAGGAAGAAGAAAAGAAACAGGAAGACTTAAAGAGAAAAGAAGAAGCTCAGGAACTTGCAAAGAAGCTTGAAACTATCGTACTAGAATTCAAGGTTAAGACTGGTAAGGATGGTAAGAGCTTTGATCATGTTTCTACAAAACATATCGCAAAGAAATTATTAGAAGAACATGGTATTAAGATTGATAAGAGAAAGTTCATTAATGCTTATCCAGTAGGTGCTTTAGGAACTACTAAGTTTAAGATTGAACTTTATAAAGGTGTTATTGCGACTATCAATGTTCATCTATCTGAAAAATAAGGTGAATACTTATGGATACAAGAGAACTCCCTCATGACTTAGAGGCAGAACGTGCATTGTTAGGGGCGATGTTGATTGATAAGAACGCATGTAACGATGTCATCAACATGGCAACACCTCAGGATTTCTATCTTGATGCGCATCGACTGATCTTTACAGGTATGAAGTTCCTTCATGACAGTAATAAACCGATTGATGCAACAACAGTGACTGATTATTTAATCAACCAGAAGATATTAGAAAAAGTAGGCGGGGTAGATTACTTATTGGTACTTGCGAATTCTGTACCTACAGTAGCTCATACAACACATTATCTTCAGATCTTAAATGAGAAGTCATTACTCAGAAGACTCATTAAGGAAGCCACAACCATCGTACAGGATGCTTATGGTGAAATTACTGATATCAATGATTTTATTGATACAGTAGAAAAAGACGTCTTAGAAGTCACAAGAGATAGAAATGCCGGGGAATTCAAGACAATTGAAAGTGTTGTACAGAATGTCACAGCCAGAATGAATCTCCTTCAGAAAAATGGTGGAGTTGTCTCTGGTGTAAAAACAGGCTATAAAGAATTAGATAAATTAACATCAGGCTTCCAGCCAGGTGATTTAGTTATTCTTGCGGCTAGACCTTCTGTAGGTAAAACAGCCTTTGCCTTGAATATTGGTTTTAATTCATCACTTAATAGTGAAGAAGCTGTCGCAATATTCTCACTAGAAATGCCTGCTGAACAGCTTGTAACCAGATTAATATGCTGTGCAGGATCTATTGATAACAATAAATTAAAAACAGGTGCGATTTTGAAAGAGAATGCGAATAAATATTATGCAGCAGCAGATCGTGTCACACGTTGTAATTTATATATTGATGATACACCAGCAATTAAGATTGGTGAAATTGCTGCTAAATGTAGAAGACTGCAAAGAGAACAGGGTTTAAAGATGGTTATTATCGATTACCTTCAGCTGATCTCTGGTCCATCTTCATCAAGAGAATCAAGACAGCAGGAAGTATCAGATATCTCTAGACAGTTAAAGGCATTAGCTAGAGAATTGAAGTGTCCTGTTATTGCCTTATCACAGCTTTCTCGTCAGGTTGAACAGCGTAAAGGAAAACCGATGTTGTCCGACTTAAGAGAATCTGGAGCCATCGAACAGGATGCCGATATTGTAGCCTTCCTTCATCGTGAAGACTATCAGAATAAAGAAAAAGAAGCAGAAACAAACGGCTTAACAGAAATCGTTGTAGCCAAGCACAGAAATGGTGCAACAGCCGATATCAGCCTTGTATTTGAAAAACAATACTCTCGTTTCTCAGATTACTATACAGGTCCAGAAAACCAGAATAGTGGTGAAGGACTAAGAATTTAAAAGCAGTGGCACATGCGCCACTGCTTATTTTCTTGGTCTGAATTGCATTTTCTTCTGATTTTCAAATTTAATAGGCTTTTCTACTATTTCATGACAATGACGACAACGTGGCTCATAGGCTTCCTTTGCACCTACTAAGACAATAGGATCATTAAAAGAAGCAGGTTTACCATTAATAATACGCTGTGTTCTTGTGGCAGGTGCACCACATTTTGCACAAACTGCAGTTAACTTAGTCACAAACTCAGCACGTGTTAATAAATCAGGTAAGACACCAAATGGTTCACCACGGAAATCTTTATCTAAACCAGCAACCATCACACGTAATCCACTATCTGCAAGATACTCACAGATATCTACCACATCTTCATCAAAGAACTGTACTTCATCAATAGCTACAACATCTGTATCATAATTCACATGATCAAGTATTTCCTTTGCTTCACTGATAACAATACAAGGTACTTTACTTCCTGCATGTGAGGCAATTTCAGTTGTAGAATAACGATCATCAATCTTTGGCTTAAACACAAGAATATTTTTTCTCGCATAAGACAGTACATTAATACGACGAATTAATTCTTCTGTTTTCCCTGCAAACATACATCCACAGATGACTTCTATCCATCCTTCACGATATTGATTATACATTTAATAAAACCTCCTAAAAGTTCACATAGATTTCATATACTCACTGTATTATACAGTTGTAGAGAAGAAAAACCATAAAAAATTTCCCCTGAATCCCATTAAAAAGAGTCGGTCATCATACCGACTCTTTTTGTTAGTTTAATTCATCAATTACTTCATCAAGAGAATCTAATATTTTATATGTTTTGCTTGCATATTCTTCTGTAGGATATTTCATATCAGGAATACAGATCACTTTAATACCAGCTGAAGAAGCTGCCTGAATACCTGCTTCACTATCTTCTAATACAATCGCTTCATCAGTCTTTACACCAAGCTTCTCACAAGATTTTAAGAAGACTTCTGGATGTGGTTTTCCATGAGTTACTTCATCACCACAGATAGAATCATCAAAATATTGTGTAATATGAGCCTGTGCTAGAATAGTATCAACACGATCACGATTAGAAGAAGTAGCGACAATAGTCTTATAACCATTTTCTTTTAAATAATTAAGAAGCACTAATAAACCCTTCTTAATAGGAACTCCTTCTGTTTCAAAACGTTTAGCCATTAAAGCATGTACATCTTTAATGACACTTTCAATAGGAAAGTCCTTGCCATAAGTATCGTAAAATCTTTCATAGATTCCTTTGATAGGCTTACCTAATAAAGTTTTATAAAATGCTTCATCCATTGTTAGATTCATTGGTTTTATGATTTCTTGATAACATTCAAAAGTCACTCTTTCAGAGTCAATCATTAAACCATCCATATCAAATATAACTGCCTTTATCATAATTCCTAGCCTCCAATTTATATATTCAAGTATATAAGAAATAGAAACCGTGTTCAATTAATTGCGAAAAATAATTGAATATATTATAATGGGTACGATTTGGAAGAATTAACCAATTTATATGATGAAATCAACATTATTAAAAGAAAGGATAGAAGATGAATACACTATTAGAAAGACTACAGACAGTAGAAAAAAGATATGAAGAATTAA
>OIXA01004290.1_pt1 | contig 13878 bp, 9 predicted proteins | sample 1587721 | NCBI WGS metagenome assembly OIXA01 (sample SAMEA3888900, study PRJEB22519) | human gut metagenome | biome: human gut; feature: human-associated habitat; material: faeces | place: Denmark | collected 2013 | reverse complement strand
TCCAGTGTGTAGGCAAAGTCTGCGCCGAAGCCCTTCACGTCGAACTTACTGGCACCCAGGCCGATTTCCTCATCCGGTGTAAAGCCCAGCTTAATGGTACCATGGGGCGCACCTTCAGCCAGCAGTTCTTCCACCGCCTGCAGGATAATGGCAATACCAGCCTTGTCATCGGCCCCCAACAGCGTTGTGCCGTCAGTGCAGACCAGATCCTGGCCGATGAACTTTTTCAGTTCCGGGAAGTCGCTGCCCCTCATCACAATATTCTGCTCCGGATTCAGCATCAGATCGCCGCCATCATAGTGGAGGATCTGAGGCTTCACGTCCTTGCCGGTCATATCCGGCGTAGTGTCCATATGAGCGATCAGTCCGATTACAGGCAGATGCTCACAGCCGGGAGTTGCAGGCAGAGAGGCATACACATAGCAAGTATCGTCCACAAACGCATTGTCCACGCCCATACCGTGCAGTTCTTCTACCAGCAGCCGTGCCATATCAAACTGGCGGTCCGTGCTGGGAGTTGTGCCCCGGTTTGCGTGGTAGTCGCTTTCACTCCACACCTTAGCATAGCGCATCAGACGCGCAACAACATTATCCATAACTGTGATTCTCCTTATTCGTCTTCAGACAGCAGATTTTCGGGGTTCAGGCACTTCAGATCATCCAGCACAAACAAACCGTCCTTCCGGATCAGTACATCGTCGAACCAGATTTCGCCGCCACCGTACTCCGGAGTCTGGATCTGAATGAGATCCCAATGGACAGCGGATTTATTGCCGTTGGAAGCATTGTCATAGCTGTTGCCCGGTGTAAAATGGAAGCTGCCCGCGATCTTCTCGTCAAAAAGAATATCGCCGATGGGGTGATTGATGACCGGGTTCACACCGAAAGCGAATTCACCCACATAGCGGGCGCCTTCGTCGATATCCAGGATCTCGTTCATGTATTCCGTATTGTTGCTGGTGGCCTTGACGACCTTGCCGTCCTTGAATTCGAGACGCACGTCCCGGAAGAGGAACCCATCATAGGGTGAAGGGCAGTTATAGCTGATATAGCCGTTGACGGAGTTCTTCACCGGGGAGGTGTAGATCTCGCCATCGGGAATGTTGCGATTGCCGTGCATGCCGAAGCAGGGGATGTCCTTGATGGAGAAGGTCAGATCCGTACCGGGCGAAACGATGTGTACCTTGTCGGTGCGGTCCATCAGGGCCTCCAGATGCTCCATGGCCCGGCCCATTTTCTCATAATCCACCAGGCAGGCCCGGAAGTAGAAGTCTTCGTATTCCTCTGTAGACATGCCGGCCAACTGGGCCATAGCGTCATTGGGATAGCGGAGGACACTCCACTTGGTGTGGTTGCAGCGTTGATCCAGGTGAATGGGGCCCCAGTAATACTGGCGATAGCGGCGCTGGGCTTCGTCGCTGATATTGTGCCACATGCTGATATTGGTAGTAGCGCGGATATCGATGTAGGCATCCATGTCCTTCATGCGCTCCAGTTCATAGGATGCGATCTCAGCCATGTGTTCCGCATCTGCCCCGGCCACCAGAGCTCCCTCCACATCATAGTCAAAGATGTGGATGAACGGCTTGCCGCCTGCAAGGTAGGCCTCCTGCACCAGCGCCTTCATCAGGGTGGTTTCACTGCCGTGCAGCTCGATGAGAATTTTTTCACCCTTCTGCAGACCTACAGCGCTGTTGATCAGGAACTTCGCAAATTTTCGGATTCTGGGATCTTCCATAATTAATTGATATCTCCTTTCAACCGTATAGATGGCAAACGGGGACAGGAGTTCCCCCCTGCCCCGTAAGGTTCTTTTCTTTACTTGTACAAGGCTTCCAGAGAGTGGACCGCGTCTGCGCGACCGGCAGTCAGCGCAGAAACCACCAGAATAGCCACCACAGAAGCGGGAACAGCCACGATCGCGCACTGGATGCCGTAAGGAGTACCCATCAGGGTCCACGCAATGGTCATTGCGCCGCCCACAATGATACCGGCCATACCGCCGGCGGGCGTCACCTTCTTGGAGAAGAGGGCAAACAGAATAGCGGGCGTAATGGCAGCGCCATACATAGTATATGCGGTCATCTGCAGCTGCAAAACCGTGGGGAAGTACAGCGTCAGGACCACGGCGATCACGCTGAACACCACGATGGTCGCACGCAGAATCGTCATCTTCTGGTGATCCGTCGCATTCTTATTGATGTACTTCACATAGATATCGTTGGTCAGGTTGGTCGCGGAGGAGAGCAGGTAGCTGTCCGCCGTAGTGACAATGAACGCCATGCAGGCGCACATAACCAGCGCGCCGAATACCATGGGGAGATAATCCACCGCCACCTGGAAGATAACGTTAGAGGGCGTATCCAGCGTGGGGTACAGCTTGGCAGCCTGAGTTGCCACTGCAACAATGCTGGCGATGACCATTATTTCACCGATGAACATGCCAATGTTGGACTTCTTCGCCTCGTCGCTGTTTTTGGCAGAGGCAAAACGCTGCAGCATATTCTGGTCGCCCAGCATCAGAGCCAGAGAGGGCAGGAAGTAGCCCAGGATCGTCCAGCCGGACATACCGCCGGTAAAAGTAGTCTTTTCGGCAGGCAGAACAGCGCCCTGAGCGCTGGCCGCGCGCATCAGAATGGGGATGGCGAGGAAAAAGCCGCCAATCATGATCAGGGCGCTGACGGCATCGGAATAGGCCACGGAAACCAGACCGCCGCCTACGGTGATGATCACAATAATAACCGTGCAGATGGCAAGTGCCACACCATGAGAGATCTCAATACCGCTGGAATGGCACAGCAGCACCAAAATGTTGGCAGCCGCTTTCAGCTGCGTGGCCAGCACGCCCACATAGGCCAGCATGACGCACAGAGCGGAGATGATGCTGGCGGCCGTGCCGTAGCGGGCACCCATGATTTCAGGCACCGTTAACTTATTGGACTTGCGGACCTTGCCAGCAATGAAATACAGCAGAATAATACCGATGGGAGGAGCTGCAAAGGTCAGCACGCCTACCCAAGGTCCGCCGCTGTACACGACTCCGGCAGAACCGGTAATACCGCCACCGCCGCACCAGGTGGCCAGCAAACTGCCCACCAGAATGATGAAGGGGATCTTGTGCCCTCCGGTCATCATATCGTCAGTGGTCTTTACTTTCTTGTGGGCGATTACCAGACCGTAGACCATCAACAGTACCAGATAAAGCCCAATTGCAATGATATAGCTCATTGACTTCCCTCCTTTACGGATGTTGTTTGCACATTATATTACAGTAAAGCGAAGAAGTCAATGCTGGATAACTTACAAGAATCATATGATAAAGATTTGCTTTCTTAATATCGGAGATCAGCTATCACCTGCTCGCAAGTGAGCAGTATCTTTGCGAAATATCAGTCCAGTCAGCCTTTTAATCTATCCATGGTGTCCTTCGATCATTTTTCTCAACTGGCCCTCAATTCTGCTTGCAGAGCCGCTTATTTTCGTACATACAATTTAAGTCCAAGAAAATATCTGCGCCCCCTGGCCGACAAAGGCCGTCAGCAATAACAGTTACAATGCGACCACCGCAGATAGGACTTACTTTGTTAGTCCTATCTGCGGTGGTTTGATAGCGTTTACGCTTGGGTGGTGAGGTTCACTAAATGTTATTTATAATGGGTGCACTTTGAAATTCATTTTGCTGGAATTCTCAGCACTTGGCCTATGTAGATACATGCAGGGTCGCTGATGATATTCCGATTTGCTTCATACAGATCGTTCCATTTTTCACCGTTGCCATAGAGCATCTTTGCAATGCGATATAAGCAGTCGCCAGGCTGAACAGTATAAGTGGGCAACACGGTTATTTCAGGGCCAGCAGGCTCTGTGACTTCGGTGGGTGTCTGACTGCCCTTGGTCAGACTAGTAGTGATATCATAATGATCAATAATATCAAACTTGGACCAATCTTCCTCGACACCACGTTGATATGCAGTAGCGTGGATACCGTTTCCATCCACTGTTACCATGCTGAAAATCTGCTGAGAATTGTCAGCGCCGTCTTTATGAACCACCGCATACTTACCACCGGCTGTTCCCGGCTCAAACGCGTCCAGCTTTTCGCCCAAAGAAGAACAGGTCATATAGGTTGTGCCGCTGCCTATGGGGCAGATTACGTTATCCTTGGTTGTGGTACGGATATACTCGTGGTCATGACCGTTCAAATACAGATCCACTTGCAGTTCATCGCACATCTCGGGGATATAGGGATAGTCAGATGGATCGTTGAAATTTACAATATATGTACCCACATGAGATGCCATAATCCGCCAGGTTTTGTCCGCTTTCTCATAAACAGTCTTAGCCCACGCGGTTTGCTCGGTAAAGAATCTTGCTCGGTCAGCTTCAACATCTGCCCCTACCTGACCGGAGTACGGATCTGCGTTGACAAAGACAAAGCATGCATCGCCAACAACACACCAACCAGTTCCCTCCAGCGGACCGTATTCCAGTTCATTTGGCAGGCTCGTTCGCGCGCCATACTGTTTGTAGAGCAGATCACCGGTATTTTCATGGTTGCCTGGCAGCAAAATATTTAGCCGGTCAGCCATATAAGTTTCAGCAACGTCGAAGAAGCTTGCCCATTGTGCACTCTTATATCCAGCATCCACAATGTCGCCGGTATTCAGCAGGAAATCTGGTTGTACCGGTAGCGTATTCACAAACTGTTCCATGGTATTCAGGAAGGGATCATAGCCTTCTGGTTTCTTTGCTTGGAGGTCACCGTACTGCATGAAAGTAAATGCGCCTGAGGCAGGGAGCGTAGTGAATGTATGGATGTCCCCTCGAACCTCTTTACCATCATAAATGCCGCCGACCGCATACTCGTAGGTAGTTTCTGCAGCCAAACCAGTTATCGTTGCCCAATGACTCTGGATTTCTTCCCAGCCCTCAGTTAGATAGTGGCGCACACTCTCTCCATCAGTAACGTTCCAAGTACTGTCTCCCTTGCCTCTGTACCAAACCTTTGAATCCTTCACTGCGGGATCCGTGATCCAGTTAAAACCTACTTCCTGATATGTTTCACCCAACTGGCAAAGGACCTCTCTTGGAGTTGCGTCCACAACACCGTCATCAAGTTGCAGCGGTAAAGATGCAGAAATATCGGCAGGAACAGTGATTATCTGTCCGTCCACATTAGCAGACACAAAGTAATGGTAGCTGCCGGGATTTTTCAGTGGTAAGACAGCCTGATAGCTATCCTTGTTAACAGTCAACTCGACAAAGTCTTTAAAGGTTTTTCCGTCACTATTTTCACCGTAAAAGACTTTTATACTGTCGACCTTTGTGCCTTCGGGAAGTGACAGCCGAGCATGGATTGTAGCCTGTTCTCCCTTAGCAACCCAGTTCACTACAGGGTCATCGATCAGTAGCACAGGCTGCTTTATCGTCAAATCTGTCAGAATTTCTTCAAGCAGATCTGGCGCCTTCCCCGCCTTCACAAAACCTGTCAACATAGGATATCCTTGAGCAGAAGTACCAACCCAGCTCCAAATCTTATTAAACTCCCAGCCCAGATTTTTTTCGTACAGAGACCTACTCATCAAAGTCTCAGTAGAGACCGCCTGAGCAATGGAGCGGTTAGGATGCTCTACGGGTGCATTGCCATTCAGGATTGCACCCTCCCAGATATAGTTGTTGGTGATGTTGATGCCGCTCTCACTCTCCAGTGTGCCAACCAGTCGATCAATATCAGATGCGCCCTCATCTCCACTGACCTCACGAATGACGGAAGCCACGTTTCTGAGATAAGTGGCTACTGCGAATGTACCGGCAACACCGCCGGCAGAGGCTTTGCCTCCACTCACCGTGACAGAGCCTCCAACATAGCATTTTTCTACTGCACCACCTAATATGTTTCCAACTAAACCCCCTACTAACGACTTGCCCTTTACCTTCATGTAGGATACACAGTTGCGCAACTCACCCTCGCACTTTCCAACTAAGCCACCGACAGCTTCCTTTGCCTTGATGGTACCAGTTGCAAAGCAATTCTCCACGGTGCCAAAGCAAACGCCTGCAAAAGCACCGCAGGACTTTTTGCCTTCCATCTTCAGGTTAATCAGGCCCAAGTTCCGAATCGTCGGTGTGGTAAGAGTTTCGTTGCCCAGATATCCTACCAGGCCAGTATATTTGCCGTTTTGACGGCAGATGCGTAGATTAGAGATCGTATGGTACTGGCCATCGATCGTACCCATAAACCAACCGTCTGTCTTATCCGCATTTTCCTTCTTATTGGCAGAGAGCGGCAACATATAGCCATCTGTTTCTTTACCGGATGCCTCTGTAATCGTTTTTCCGATTTTCTTCATCAGTGGCCCCATGTCTAAATCTGCTGTCAATACGTAATGTCCATTACGCGGGGCATCCGGTTGACCATCACCATTGGTATCAGTAGATTTCCAATTGCCAGACAAATACAGCAATTGTTCTGGCGTTTCAATTTCATAGTAGCCTGTTTTTTTGTTGAACAGGGGCGGCTTGGCCCCCAAAGATATCAACGTCTCTGCGTCCCATATTTCCTCAGTCCACCATCCATTTTCTTCAGCGACGGTGCTTACGGTCAACAGGGACAGTGACATTGCTAAAGCTAAAACCAGTGACACGACCTTTGTGGGGAACCTTTTCATTAAACATCCTCCTTTGCAGTATGTCTGGTTGTTTTGCTCCGATAAGAGTACATTCATCGGATATCGGAGTAAGTTGCGTATTGCAACTGTATGTTTTTATAATAGTCCTCCTTCATTTGGAGCGTCAATTCATAATTCTAACAATTTTTATACAATTTTCTTGTATCAAACGCTTGCACGCACATTTTTGCGTACTTTTTGTAGTTTTTGCGTGTTTTCTTTGCGCGAATTCACAGGCCTGCGGCATGAACAGTGCCAGCTTGCCGGAGGCAGATTTTTTCCATGTTGGCGCCTGAGCAACAGCAATTGAAAAGGAAAAAGCGTTGCCTTTCTAAGAATGCTCTGGTAGAATACCTGCAAGAAAAGAAATCTGAAGACTTGAATGTCAAGGCATGGAGGTACGCATGATACTGACAAACTGTGCAGATGGCAAGCTTTTGGAAGTGCGCTGCCGAAACCATAATGCATATTGCGAAGGTGATAAGGTGATGCTGACCATATGAGTGAACTTCATATTCTTGATGTTGGGCGTGCAGACTGTACAGTACTGCTTTTGGATACGCCAGATGGTTCTCGCTGTGTAGTGATTGATGGTGGCGGGAAATTTTATAAAGGGAGACGTCCGCTTTTAGAATTTCTGACTGGACGTGGTATTAATACTATTGACTTGTTAATTCTGACGCATTTGCATCAGGATCATTTTGGCGGCTTTGTCCACTTAGTTGATAAAATTGCTGTACGAGAGGCAGTTGCTCCTTGTGGAGATCTTCAATTTGCTGATTGTGTATATCCGGTGTTTGGGACACAGGAATACTATCGAGAATACCACAAATTTTTCCAGTATTTGGAACGCTCTGGCGCAAAGCTGCTTCCATCAATAGAATGTGCTGAGAGGATGTTTCGCTTTGGGGATTATATGCTGGAATGCCTGTATCCGCTGAAAAACAGTACCATGCGTTCCGTAGTATATGCAATGGCACTGTGTGATCAAAATCTGACTGAAGAATCAATGAAATGGGCGTTAGATATTCATAAGCAAACTTGTAATGAAGACAGTAGCATTTGGCTACTTAAAAGAAATGAAGAAGATTTAGCCCTGTTTGCGGGAGACAGTACAGATGAGACTCTCCGCGCAGCATTGTGTGGACACATTATAACCCCCCACCTCCAAAAATTATCTCACCATGGCATTAACTCTCGCTATTTTTCGGAGTATGTTCAAAAAATTCTGAAGCCTCAAATTTTAGTAGTCAGTGTGGATGAAAAAAATTATAATGAGGACATGAATACACAGATTGCCGCACTATGTGCTGCTGGCAAATCTAATGTTCATTATACATTTCAAGGAGATTTAACGATTCAAATTTGAGTAGCAAATGGCCTGCTAAAGGTTCGAGAGAATTAGAGCCGTTTTGTCTGCTACAGTTCAGAGCGCAGATTGCAATACTTGCGTGTGCACTACCAAGACATATGGATGAATACTACGCTTTCTAAAAAATAATAAAAGCAAGAAACAGGTGGGTTATCTTTTTCGGATAACCTACCTGTTTCTTATATCAAGGCTTTGACAATCACGGTATAAATGAATCGTCTGCTTCACAGACGGCAGATGCGAGGGCACTTAACCTTTCCATATCGCGGGGTTTCAGACATGCAAAAGAGCTCAAACGCAAGGGGCGGCATCTGCCGCCCCTTTTTCATGGCCAGAAACACCGTCCTCAAAGTGTTGGCCGCCCTTTGCTTTTACGTTTCGTCCAAGAAACTCAAATTTTTTTAGTCAAAATTACCAGAGGCACTGTCCGTTTCTGACGGACAGCGAAAAAAGCTGTATTTTCTGAAATCAGCCAATTTGTCCGTGTATCAAACACATTCGATTTCACTGTATGGTCATTCGGTGAAAAGCCTGCGAAAACCGCAGGAAAAATTTTGTGCGGATTTTCTCTTGCGAGTGGTATTGTATCCGCATAAAATACATCCATCTACAAGAGGCGGACGCTTTGAGCGGTCCGGATCTCGCAAGGAGGATGAATTGAATGAAGAAGTTTGTTTCCATCATGCTGGCGCTGGCTATGTCCATGAGTCTGGCGGCCTGCGGCGCTGACAGCTCCAGCGATGCCAGCAGCGACAGCCAGAGCAGTTCTGACGCCGCTTCCGGCGAAAAGGTCGTAAAGATCGGCGTATTCGAGCCTGCTACCGGTGACTCCGGCGCCGGCGGCAAGCAGGAGATGCTGGGTATGCAGTACGCCAACCATATGACCCCCACCGTGGACATCGGCGGCGAGACCTACAAGGTGGAGCTGGTCTATGCCGATAACGGCTCCGATTCCGCCAAGGCTCCTACCGCCGCTTCTGAGCTGGTGAGCAAGGACGTTTCTCTGGTGCTGGGTACTTACGGCTCCAGCTGCGCCATGGCCGGCGGCCCCATCTTCGGTGAAGCGGGTCTGGCCGCCATCGGCGTGACCTGCACCAACCCCGGCGTCACTGCGGGCAATGACTACTATTTCCGCATCTGCTTCCTGGACCCCTTCCAGGGCACCGTTCTGGCCAACTTCGCGCAGGAGAAGTTCTCCGCCAAGAAGGCCTATTGCCTGGGCGAGCTGGGCAACGAGTACGATCAGGGCCTGATCAAGTACTTTACCGACGCCTTTGACGGCGAGGTCATCACCGACTCCTTCCCCACCAACACCTCCGACTTCAGCACCTACCTGTCGAAGGCTGCCTCCTCCGGCGCGGAAGTCATCTTCTGCCCCGTGTCCATCTCCTACTCCACTCAGATCGTGAAGCTGGCTGCTTCCATGGGTCTGGAGATCCCCATTCTGGGTTCCGATACGCTGGACAGCAACATGGTTCTGGAAGCTGCTTCCGGCTCTGACGTAAAGCTGTATGTCTCCACCTTCTATCAGGAGGGCGGCTCTCCCGAATTCGACGAGGGCATCAAGGCCTGGCTGAACGAGGACGCCACCGCCATGACCAACAACGGCGGCAATGACACCATCGCAGCCGTCACCGCCATGGGCTATGACGCCTACTATGTGGCGCTGGAGGCTCTGAAGGCCGCCGGCTCCACCGATCCCGCCGCTGTAAAGGCCGCGCTGCCCGGTGTGACCTACACCGGCGTCACCGGTGACATCGCCTTCGACGACATCGGCGACGCTATCCGCGACACTGCCTACATCAAGGTGGCTGACACCGCCAACAACGCCTGGGCTCTGGAAACGATGCAGAAAGCCGGTTGATCCGATCCTGCCGACCTGCCTGGCGGGGACTCCCCCGCCAGGCGGTCTTACCGTTTACAGACGGTTCGCGTGAACGCGCCAAGGCCGGGACCGCCCCGAAAGCAGCCGCTCTGCGGCTTTTTTCAAGACGGCTCCGCCGCGTGCCTTCCGCGTAAAACTTGAAAGAAAAGGGAGGGATCCCCGTGCAATACGGCATCTCCATTCTGCTCTCCGGCATATCGCTGGGCGGGCAGTACGCCCTCATCGCCATCGGCTACACCATGGTCTACGGCATCCTGCGGCTGATCAACTTCGCTCACGGCGATGTATTCATGGTAGCCGGTCTGATGATGGTCTACCTCAGCGCCAGCCTGCCGCTGGCCGCGGCCATTCCCCTGATGATCATTCTGACGGTGCTGCTGGGCTTCATCATCGAGCGGGCGGCCTACAAGCCTCTGCGGACAGCCCCCCGGATGTCGGTGATGATCTCCGCCATCGGCGTCAGCTATCTGCTGCAAAATCTGGCGACCTACGTCACCGGCGGCCTGCCCCAGATGTACCCCGCCCTGCCCGGTCTGTCCAACCAGCTGACCATTGCGGGGGTATCCACCAAGTATGTGACGGTGGTCACGCCGGTGCTGGTGGTGCTTCTGGTGGCGGCCCTGACCCAGCTCATCAACCACACCCGGATCGGCATGGCCATGCGGGCCGTGTCCCGGGATTTTGAAACCGCGCAGCTCATGGGCATCCGGATCAACAGCGTGATCTCCGTGACCTTCATCATCGGCTCTCTGCTGGCGGCCATCGGCTCCCTGCTGTACTTCACCAACTACCAGTCCATCGTCCCCCTGTCCGGCTCCCTGCCGGGACTGCGGGCCTTCGTAGCGGCGGTATTCGGCGGTATCGGCTCCATTCCCGGCGCCGTGGTGGGGGCGTTTCTCATCGGTATCTGCGAGAGCGTCATCAAGGGCTCCGATTGGAGCGTCTTTTCCGATGCCTTTACCTTCGCCATCCTGATCGTGGTGCTTTGCGTGAAGCCCACGGGTCTGTTCGGCGAAAAGGTCACGGACAAAGTGTAAGGGGGGATCGACTGTGCTGAACGAAAAGAAAAGCAAACGGGGCACGGTGATCGCCCTGCTCTGCGCGCTGGCACTGCTGGCGCTGGTCGTCCTGCTGGAAAACACCATGAAGCCCACGGGGATGCTGTTCACCGTTCTGAAAAAGGGCGCGGTATACGCACTGGTGGCGGTGTCCATGAACCTGCTCAACGGCTTCACCGGCCTGTTTTCTCTGGGACAGGCGGGCTTCATGCTGCTGGGCGCTTACACCTACGCCATTCTCACCATTCCCACGGCGGACCGGGAAGCGGTGTACTATCTCTATAACGGCTCCGCCGTGAAGTTCTCCCTGCCGGAGCTGTTCGGCGGCGGGGCTGTGGGGCTGGTGCTGGGCGTTCTGCTGGCCCTGTTTCTGGGCGGCTGCGTGGCGGCAGCGGTGGCGTGGCTCATCGGCCTGCCGGTGCTGCGTCTGAAGTCCGACTATCTGGCCATTGCCACCCTGGGCTTCGCGGAGATCATCCGGGCCATTTTCCAGTGGGACCCCCTCGGCCCTGTGACCAACGGCGCCAACGCCTTGAAGAACTTCCCCACCTTCTCCAGCTTCAATATCCAGAATGCCGACGGCAAGGTGATCCTGCGGCTGTCCACCTTCGTACCGTTTCTGCTGGCGGGGGTGTGCGTGGCGGTGATCGTACTGCTGATCAACTCCACCTACGGCCGGGCTTTCAAGGCTATCCGGGATGATGAGGTGGCAGCAGAGGCCATGGGCATCAATCTGGCCCGCCACAAGCGGCTGGCCTTCTGCATCAGCTCGTTTTTCGCTGGGGTGGGCGGCGGCCTGTTCGCCATGTTCGCCAATCAGGCGCAGGCCAAGGTGTTCACCACGGCCATGACCTACGAGATCCTGCTGATCGTGGTCATCGGCGGTATCGGCTCCATCTCCGGCAGCTGCATCGCGGCATTCCTGTATGTGGCGGCCAGTGAGTGGTGGCTGCGGTTTCTGGACGCCGAGACCTACATCGGCAGCTTCAAGGTCCCCTTCCTGCGCACCGGCTTCCGGATGGTGGTGTTCTCCGTCATCATCATGGTGGTGGTGCTGTTCTTCCGAAAGGGCATCATGGGAGATAAAGAGCTGCCGGATCTCCTGAAAAAGCGGCAGAAAAAAGCGAAGAAGGAGGCGGTACAGCCATGAGTGAGCAGCTTTTGAGACTGGATCACATCACCATGCAGTTCGGCGGCGTTGTGGCTGTGGACGATCTGGAGCTGGAGGTCAACGAGGGAGAGATTGTGGCCCTCATCGGACCCAACGGCGCGGGAAAGACCACCGCCTTCAATGTCATCACCGGCGTATACCAGCCCACCAACGGCGCGGTGTGGTTCGATGGGGCAAAGATCATCGAAAACCACCCCCAGGGCAAAATGAAAAAGCAGTACAAGGGCCAGTGCGATGGACTTTTCACGGAGGCCCTCTCCCCTACCCCGGACAAGATCACCCGGGCGGGCATGGCCCGGACCTTTCAGAACATCCGCCTGTGGAAGACCCAGACGGTGTTCGACAATGTGCTCATCGCCAAGCATTGCCGCTCCACCAGCAGCGTGTTTTCCGCCGCGTTCCGGCTGAACCGGAAGGAGGAGGCGGCCCAGCGAGCGCAGGTGGAGGAGCTGCTGGAGATCGTAGGGTTGGCCGATGTGAAAAATGAGTTGGCCACCAGCCTGCCCTACGGCAAGCAGCGGCGGCTGGAGATCGCCCGTGCGCTGGCCACCGACCCCAAGCTGCTGCTGCTGGACGAGCCGGCTGCCGGCATGAACCCGCAGGAGACGCTGGAGCTGGCGGAGTTCATCCGCGAGATCCGCGAGAAGTTCCACAAGACGATCCTCCTCATCGAGCATCACATGGATCTGGTGATGGGCATCGCCGACCGTATCTATGTGCTGGATTTCGGCGAGCTCATCGCACAGGGCACGCCGGAGGAGATCCAAAACAACGCGCGCGTCATTGACGCATATCTGGGGGTGGATGATTGATGCTAAGTGTTCAAAATCTCGAATACTATTACGGAAGGATTCATGCCCTAAGAGGAGTTTCTTTTGAAATCAAGGAAGGAGATCTCTGCGTTATAATCGGTTCAAACGGCGCAGGAAAGTCGACCCTTATGAACGTGTTGAGCGGCATTTATCCCTATGGCAGCTACACCGGAGACATCGTCTATGAAGGCGAAGTGTGCAAGTTTGCCAAGATCACGGACAGTGAACAAAAGGGCATCGTCATCATCCATCAGGAGCTGGCTCTGGTGCCCTACATGACCATCGGAGAGAACATGTTCCTGGGCAATGAGCAGGGCAAGTCCTTCTCCATTGACTGGGACGGGACCTATGAAAAGGCCGATAAATATCTCAAGATCGTGGGCCTGGCGGAGTCCTCCCGTACGCTGATCAAGGACATCGGTGTGGGCAAGCAGCAGCTGGTGGAGATCGCCAAGGTGGCCCATGAGTATGGCGGCGTATACACCACACATATCCGCGGGGAGGGAAACCAGCTGAAGGAATCCATCGAGGAGGCCCTGGTCATCGGCCGGGAAAGCGGGATCCCTGTGAATATCTCCCATATCAAGGTCATCGGCCGTCAGAATGAGGGAAACAGCCGGGACATCATCCGGTATATTGAAGAGAACCAGAAGGCCGGAATGACCATCACCGCCGACCAGTATCCGTTCACCGGAGGCTCAGCCCCGCTGATCTCCCAGATCCCGCCCAAATATCTGACCGCAGGAAAGGCCGAGGGACTGCGCTGCCTGGCAGAGAGCGCAGAGCTGAGAAAGCAGGCGGAGTGGTCCATCTTCCATGAGGCCCATGAGTTTGAGAGCAACATCTACTCCGCGGGCTATGAGGGCTGTCTGATCGCCGGCGCATATAAAACAAAGGAGCATATCGGAAAGA
>OIXA01004287.1_pt1 | contig 13890 bp, 9 predicted proteins | sample 1587721 | NCBI WGS metagenome assembly OIXA01 (sample SAMEA3888900, study PRJEB22519) | human gut metagenome | biome: human gut; feature: human-associated habitat; material: faeces | place: Denmark | collected 2013 | reverse complement strand
TCGTAAGCGTTCATGTCCGGGTTAGCATTTGCTTTTTCCTTTTTGTATTTGGCCGGAACCGGTAAGTTTTCCTGTAATTTGGGTAAGTATTGAGCGTATTCGGATAGGCGTTTGCTCCATTCTTTGTCTTTCACGAGGATTTGTCCGGAGTGTGCGGCTTTGTACCCGTAAAGTTGGTCTTCGTAAGTTTCGATAGGGCCTACCACGAAGTCCAGCGTGTTATTCTGCATATCCATCCAGGCTAAATCGCTGGCCAGATAATCGTCATCCAAAAGTGCTTTTGATCTTAATGCCAAGTAGTTTTTCAATCCCGGGTCTTCGGCTAGTGCGGCAGCTTCTTCCAGTAATTTGGATGCTTTTGCCACTTCTTCCGGGTAAGCTTCGTGGAATGAAAGCACGATAAGCTTTCCGGCTGCATCCCGACGGATAACGCTATACCAGTCCGTTTTGCGAGGATCATCCAGTGCATCGAATTCTTCTTTCGTCATGTCAGCCGGGTAGAAGTTTGCTCCAAGAGGTTTTGCTCCCACGCCGTCGATGAAAGGTTTGTTGTCGTTTAATCTATCCCAAGGACCATAGTTTATGGAAAGATATTTCAGAGCGGCAGAATCCTGAGCGAATTGTGCCATCAATGCACTCTTATCTCCATAAGCGTTTTGCCAGAAGATGTTCTCCATGATATCGGCAACTTCGATAAGTATGGGGAGCATTTTCTTCTCATTCTCGGTCAATTGGCTCAAATCCGTTGTTAACGGGAATTCAGCATACTGATCTGCAAGCGCTTGATAGGGACTTGGCTTCGTTTCTTTCTTGGCCTCTTTACAAGAGAACAAGAAAACACCTAAAGATAGAAGTAGGAATAGTTTTCTCATTTTTATAAAATTTGTGTTTGAGTATTTGAGGGACGAATTTATAAAAAATTCCGTTACCTTTGTGATTCGTAGTCGTGATCATTAATTTTTAGAAGGATATCAAGGTGAACGATTCTGGGGAAAATAGGAATCAAGAGATATGTCGGTTACTTCGTTCCGGAGACCAAAGAGGGATGGAGTTGTTATTTGATGTCTATTATAAATCCTTGGTTGTGTGGGCGGATACTTTTCTGCGTGATATGAATATGGCGGAGGATGTTGTACAGGATTTTTTCCTGTCCGTGTGGAATGGCAAAACTTATCAGAGATTTGAGCCAGCGACATTGGTGTCTTTTCTTTATGTTTCAGTACGAAATCGATGTTTGAATAGGTTAGATAAGCAGGATGTTTTTCACTATGCCGTGGAATTGGATCACGTGGATTTAGCTTTCGAGGAGTATAACGAGCGGCATGATGAAATTGTGGCGAAAGTGTTGGAGGAGATCGCTTTGTTGCCTGATCGTAGCCGGGAGGTGATGAACGGGGTATTTGTCGAGGGGTTGAAGTACCGGGAGGTGGCGGAACGTTACGGGATTTCGGTATCCACGGTGAAGACGTTATTGGGTAATTCGGTCAAGAAGTTGAGGGAGCGATTAGATGATGAGTTTTTTGCAGGGTTCTTATTGTTTTTCTATATGTTGGAATAAAATCAATTTTTTTTGAAAATCTATTAGACCTTTTTTGATGTTTCCGGTATTATTAATGAAAAATGATACCGTTTATGCGAAATAATTTGTTGGATCAAGAAATACGTGAACGTTTATTAAGCTATATCAACGGAGAGCTGGACGAGATGGAACGCCTTTCTGTTGAAAGTTGGTTGAGAGATAAACCGGAAAATCGGGAGGCATTTCGTCTCTTGGAAAAGGATTGTTTATTTATTCGTTGGGCGGGAAAGGAACGGGAGGTGAATGTTGGAAAGAGAAAAACAATCTTGTTACAAGAAATTCGTCGGGTGAGAGTTCGGAAAATCCGGTTCCGAATAGCGGCTACTGTGGCTGTATTGATGGCGGTGGGAGGAATGTACTTGTTTGTATCTCCACCAACTCATGAAAAGATGCTGGCAAAAAATGAACCGGTGATACGACATGCTTATCCTCAGGCGAAATTGATTCTTTCCACGGGTAAAGAGATTGATTTGACGAAAAATATAGGGTATATTCAAGAGCAGGATGGTTTTGTTGTAGCGTTGGATAGTAACAAAATGCTTGTTTATGACGGAGTTCAGGTGATTGAATCGAAAAAAACGATATATAATAAAATTATCGTTCCTAGGGGAGGGGAATTTTTTCTGACGTTATCCGATGGGACGGAGGTATGGTTGAACGCGGATTCCGAATTGGAGTACCCGGTAAATTTTGTTTCTGATGAACGAGCTGTGAAGTTAAGAGGAGAAGCTTATTTTAAAGTGAAGAGAGACACGACAAAGCCATTCCGGGTGACTTCCGGGAAATATCGTTTACAGGTGTACGGGACGGAATTTAACATGAATACTTATCATCAGGAAGAGATTCAAGTGGTTTTGGTACAGGGTGCTGTTGGATTCCGGGCGAACTTGTCAACACCGGAATTGCGGTTGAAACCGAATCAATTGGGAGTGGCGAATGAATTGACGGGAAAGACGGAAATAAAGGAGGTGGATATTTATCCTTATATTGCATGGAAAAATCAAGATGTGGTGTTTGTGAATGAAAGGTTAGAATCAATTATGGAAAAGATTGAGCGGTGGTATGATGTGAACGTCTTTTTCCAAAACGATTCGCTGAAAGATGTCAGGCTGTATGGAAATATTCAACGTTATACTGATATACAGGATTTGTTGTTCTTTTTGGAGAAGACCTCCGGGGCTCGTTTTGGTATAAAAGATCGAACGATTATTATTAATAATAAATAAAAACGGAGAGTTGTGGCGACTCTCCGGGGATTGTAATAACCAGTAATGACTTTCTTGCAAAAAGTTATTACCATGTTTAACACAAAAATTTAGAAACAAATTTATGAAAAAAAAGAACAGGTCGTGCCATTTCTTTGGAAAAGCACGAGAAAAAGTTTGGAAAACAATGAAATTACATGCTTTTTTTATCATTTTTTTCGTTAGTTTGGCTTTGCCAGGTGTGGCACAAGAGCAAACAGTGACGTTAAAATTGACGGATGTAAATCTGTACGAATTGTTTGATGCAATTCGGAAACAGACAGGGTTGCGTTTCCTTTACAATGCGGAACAGATGAAAGAAGTTCCGAAGGTAAGCGTGGATGCAAAACAGGAGAAGGTGAAGGATGTTCTAATGAAAGTGTTGGCAAATACTCCTCTTACTTTCGAGTATGACAAAGATGTGGTGACGTTGGTGAAGAGGGAGGCAACAAATTCAGAGCCTCAGGTGAAATTAATTCAAGTGACAGGAAGAGTGGTGGATGAAAAAGGAAATCCTATTGTCGGGGCGACCATCGTGATCGTGGGAACGACGCAAGGTGTAGCCTCCGATGCGGAAGGACGCTACTTGATAGCGGCTAAACCGGATGATGTGTTGCGGGTTTCGTTTATTGGTTACAAGGCAGAGACCGTTGACATTAAAGGAAAAGAAAAATTAAATATTCGGTTGAATCCCACGGAGGAAAACCTGGAGGAGGTAACTGTCGTGGCTTTCGGGGAACAGAAAAAGGAGAGTGTGGTGTCGGCAATTACAACGGTTGATGTTAAAACGCTAAAATCGTCAAGTAGTGACTTGACAACTCAATTTGCGGGGAAAATACCCGGTATGATTGCTTGGCAGACGGGAGGTATTCCGGGAGCGATGACCGAGGAAGAGATGAACACGAAATTCTATATCCGGGGGATCACTTCTTTTCAAACGAACGCGAATATCGACCCTTTGATTTTGATCGATGGCGTGGAGTCATCCAAGTTGGATTTATCCCGTCTTTCGACGGAAGACATCGAGAGTTTTAGTGTGCTGAAAGACGCTTCGGCAACAGCCATGTACGGGGCTCGCGGTGCGAACGGGGTGATCCTGGTGACCACGAAAAAAGGAGAAGAAGGGAGTGTTTATACATCCGTGCGTTACGAGGCTATCCTGTCGCAACCGACACGGGAGATCGAAGTGGTGGATCCTGTTACTTACATGAAGATGTATAATCAAGCGTTATTGGCGCGTAATCCCCAGGCTGTTCCAGAATACAGTGTGGTACGTATCCAACGTACAGGCGATCCGAGATATCCTTCTTTCGTGTATCCCGCGAATGACTGGTATAAATTAATGTTTCACGACCATTCAATCAACCATCACATGGGATTGAATATCCGGGGAGGTTCACCTCTTGTACAGTATTTTGCTTCCGTTAATTACAACCGGGATGAAGGTATGTTGAAGACAGATCGCCTGAATCAATTTGACTGTAATATAAAAAGTAATACTTTTTCTTTCCGTACAAACTTGAATATAGATTTGGCCGCCGGAATTCGTTTGTTAATCAACGCATCTGCAAACTTGGACAAATATCATGGACCGCTTGCAGACGTGACCGAGGCTTATTATTTGGCATTCAACGCTTCTCCGGTAAATTTCGCACCCACTTATCCGGGTGATGAAAATTCGAGTTGGCCGCATCTTCGTTTCGGGGGAATAACCAAAGAAACGGTTAATCCTTATATGACACTTCATCAGGGATACAAAGAAAGAAGCCGTTATTCGGCAACAACTCGCGCCGAGTACATTCACAATCTGTCATCTTTAGTGAAAGGTTTGGAACTGCGGGCAAGCGTCTCTTTGAATAAAATAGGGTATTATAGCAACGCTTATAGCACGACGCCTTTTATGTATGCTTTGAAAGATTATTCTTTTGTGACAGACACACATGAATTGACGATCCTTAATGAAAGTGAAGCGGAAAGAACGTTGAGTAAAAATAGCAAAAATAGTTCCCGTGAACAGAAAACTCAATTAATGTATGAGGTTTGCGGTTTACACACGGCTAGCTGGGGAAACCATCAGACCAGCTTGACGGCTGTGTTCAATATGCAGGAAACGACCATTTCAGAGACTTCCTCCGTGTTGGACGGAATCCCGAACCGGAATATGGGACTTTCCATGCGCGGTTCTTATGGTTTTAAAGACAAATACTTCGTGGAAGCCAGTTTCGGGTATAACGGTTCCGAACGTTTTGCCGACAATCACCGGTGGGGATTCTTCCCGGCTGTCGGCGGGGCGTGGATCGTTTCTAAGGAACGGTTTCTCGCGGATAATACCTCCGGTTGGTTGTCTTTCCTGAAATTTCGCTTCTCCTGGGGACAAGTGGGTAATGATGGCATCGTTTCCAACCCGCGTTTTGCCCATCTTCCCGAGATATCTACCGCAACGGTGAATGATCCTCGTAGAGGAGAAAATACGATGGGAAGGTATGTCGTGGTGTCTTATCCGAATTCAAAAATCAAATGGGAGATTGCCGAGCAAATGAACTTGGGTATCGAGACGAAATTTTTTGACGGATTGGTAGAGTTGAATGCTGATATTTATCAGGAAATTCGGCATAATATTCTCGATTACCGTTACAATGTGCCGCAGACAACAGGTTTGTACGCTTTGCAGCTTTCTAACGTGGGGCGTGCCCGTTCGCGGGGTATTGATTTGTCTGGTAAAATCCAGCACGCTTTTTCCCCGGATTGCTGGATGATATTGAATGGTACGTACACGTACAGCAAGGCGATTTATCAAAAAATAGAGGAGGCTACCGATAAACCCGATTGGCAACGCAAGAAAGGCAAGGAGATATCCCAACAAATCGGTTATATTGCGGACGGACTATTTTATGATGAGTCTGAAATTTTGAGTGCGCCCCGGCAGGAGGGAGATCGCATGCCCGGTGATATCCGTTACCGTGATGTCAACGACGACGGACAAATCGATGTCAACGATGCCGTTTATATCGGTTATCCCACGACGCCCCGCGTGATTTATGGGTTTAGCGGATTTTTTAATTATAAAAACTGGGAATTAAGTTTCGCTTTTCAAGGATCAGGTAAACGTTCGTTCTTTATCGATCCGGATAAGATCAGTCCTTTTGTCAAAGATAAAGCCATGTTGAAAGTGATTGCGGATGACCATTGGGCGGAAGATAACATGAGTGAACATCCTTTCTGGCCGCGCTTGTCCACTCAATCTATCATAGCTCATAACCCGTATGAAGATTGGGATGCTAATAAAGAACCACGCAGGAGTACTTATTTCATGTACAATTGTAAATTTTTACGTTGTACATCGATAGAATTGGCTTACAACATGCCTCGGAAATTGATGGATAAAGTGAGAATGCAAAACGTGAAATTTTACGCCCGCGTAAACAACCCTTTTTTGATTACTAATTTTAAAGTATGGGACGTGGAGTTGGGTGACGACGGATTCAATTACCCCATTCAGCGGACTTATTCATTGGGTGTAAATATTAGTTTTTAAACGATAATAAATGTAAGTGATGAAATATTTATTTTATACCGTATTATTGGCATTCACGTGCGTGTTTTCCGGGTGTGATTACTTGGATGCCGTACCAGAGGAAGATATTCAAACGGTGGAGTCTATATTTGAACAGCGCAAGGGTGCGGAGCAGTGGAGAAGGGGGCTTTACGCTGCCGTGGGCAATACGTTTCCTGACGTGGTTCACAATATGTCCTTTTTTGGTGCCGATGAATTTGTGATAAACGAATACAAGAGGAATGATGCGTTGGTCCGTGGGTTTAAAATAGCGGAAGGTTTACAAATGACACAAACTCCTTATGGGGATGTTTGGGGTGAAATCTATGTCGTGCTTCGCGATTGCAACACGTTTCTTGATAACATTAATAACGTCTATAACATGACTGACAACGAGAAGCAGATGTGGGAAGCTGACGTGAAAGCTTTTAAGGCTTTTCTCTATTTTGAATTGGTGCGCCGTTACGGTCCTATCGCATTAGTACCGAAAAATTTGCCGGCGGATGCGGATATTAAAACCCTTCAATTGCCTCGCGTGCATGTGGATACTTGTTTTAAGGAAATTGTCCGGTTGTTGGATGAAGCCGTTACATACCTCCCGAAAAAAGACGCGCGTGATCAAGATCAATTATACACTTTCTGCAGGGAGTCTGCACTTGCGCTGAAAGCGAGAGCGTTGCTTTATGCCGCTTCCCCGATGTTTAACGGTAATCCGTTTTATTCCAGTTTCAGGGGAAAAAACGGTGAATTGCTTTTTAGCGAAACGAATGACCCGGAGAAATGGAGGCTCGCGGGTGAGGCTGCCGATGAAGCCATTGCTGAATGTTCAGGACGGGAACTTTATGGAGGAACAACCGAGAAAGCGTCAACAATGTTGAATAAGATATATGATATTGAACATAGTATGTTTTCTTTGTTTGACAACAAGGAGTTTCTGTTAGAGTGGAAATGGAGAAATGACCTGTATTTCTTCACGCTGCCGCGGTTAGTGAATGACCAGAATCACTATAACACGACCGTTTGGGGTAACGTCTCTCCTTCAATGACAATGGTTGAAATGTTTTACACGGAACACGGGTTGCCTATAGACCAGGATAACACGTGGTCTTATGACAATCGTTACAAGATGTCCAAGGAAACGAGCAATACTTACCACGAGGTGGTATCCCTGGGAGAGGATATGTTGCAATTACACTTGCGTCGGGAACCCCGTTTTTACGCTTGTATCGGCGCCGACCGTTGTTATTGGCAAAGGGGAAAAGACAGCCCTGGGAATAGTGAAGATTATACTTTGAAAATTGAACCCTACAAGAAAGAAAAATGGGGTACCAATTACGATCTTCTTACTTCTGTTGATTACCAGAATGTTAGCGGTTATTGGGTGAAAAAACATATATTCTCGGAATATACCACGAGAGATTACACAAATGTCAGTAACGCCCAGCCGACATTCCCGCTGATACGTTTGGCGGAACTATATTTGATACAGGCGGAAGCATGGAACGAGTACGAGGGACCGTCCAGGAAAGTGTACGATGCCATTGACGTGGTGCGCAAACGGGCAGGAATCCCGGGAGTGGAGCAAGCTTGGAAATCCTACGGTAAAAATCCGTCGATGATAACCACAAAAGCGGGAATGCGCCAGATCATCCACCAGGAAACGAACATAGAATTCGCTTTCGAGGGACACCGGTTCTGGAACGTGCGCCGTTGGCTCACGGCTGTCGAAGAGTTAAATCATGAGCAACGGGGATGGAATGTCCTGGGTGAAACGGCCGATGCTTTTTACAACCGTTACAATGGTCCTATCGAGTTGTCAGTCGGGAAGTGCAAATTTACGGCTCCGCGTGATTACTTGTTCCCGATCAAGGCAGAGGAGATTTTGATCTCCGGCATGGTGCAAAATCCGAATTGGTAATGCCGCTGAGATTGAATTTACGATGTTGAATTGTAGATTAGATAATGATAAATTTTAGTTATGAGAAATATATTATATGCTTTATTGCTATTATTAGGGCTGTGGGCTTGCTCGGACAATGATGAGAATTTGGGTATCATGCCGACAAAAGAAGGAATATCTTTTGAGCCTGTAGCGGGGGGAGCGGTAATGCGTTATACGCTTCCGGAAGAACAGGAACTTTACGCTATTAAGGCTAGCTACACTAATGCCCAGGGAGAGCGTGTGACGAAAAAAGGCAGTTATAGCGGGGATTCTCTCTTGCTCGATGGTTTTAACGAAGCGAAAAGCGGTATCCCCGTGAGGATCTCTTATCAGGATCGTTTCCGGAATGAATCCGAAGCTTTGGAATTGACTTTTGACACGGAAGACAGTGCTCCTTATACTTTTATCACGAAAGCGGAGGTGAAACCTTCCTGGTATGGTTTTCAGGTAATGTATGACGCTCCGGAAGTGGTTACCGGAATGGGGCATGTTTTTTACCTGAGAACGAATGAGCTTAACGAGGTGGATACGGTTTTGTTGCGAAGTTTTACCATAGCCAGGGGAGGGGATACGCTTGTTTTTGATATACCGGAGAATGTCAAGAAAAACACGGTTGTGTTACAGGTAGATGATTTCAAAGGACATAGTGTTGGAAAACGAATTTTTGAAGATGTAGAGTCGTACGAAGCTGTAAAACTCGATGTCCCGAAAGAGAATTGGGATTTCTCGGAAATGCCGGTACTGGAAAAGGATGAGTGGAAATTTGGTGTTGAATATCTTTTCGACGGGGATTTTAAAGGAGAGAGACGTTTTAATTCTGAGCGAGATGGAGCTTATTATTACCATAAATACTACACCTTCATGGCAGGTCCGAATGCCTTGGACAAGCCGTTTTACGTGGATTTGGGTGCGAAGAAAATACCGGCTTTTGTCCGGATTTACGGAATGCAGAATTTTAGCAATGTCCGGCCTATAACGGGTGGAGAAGCCACCACGTTAGGAAGTATTATGATGATGTATTACGGGAGTAAATTGCCTTGCAACGTGACGGTCTATGGTAGGAGTAACGATAGTGAAGCGTGGAAAAAAATAGGAACGTACTCCGCAAATGAGAATCTTACGGAGAAAGAACGCTGGTATTACAACGAGCAGATAAAGACCGAGAAAGAGTTGCAAGCTGCAGATTCTCTATTTATGGATGTGAAAATCGATGCTTCGGAAAAAACGTATCGCTATCTGAAAGTTGTGGTGAATAAAGTGTTTTACTTTGAAAGTCAACTATCCGCTGGTGGTTCATCGAATAAATCTGAGTATGTTAGCATGCATGAATTGGAAGTCTACGTGAAAAAGGATTAAATTATGAGAGTAAGGAAATATATTACAAGATTTTTAACCCTAGCCTTAGTGCTGGCGGGGTGTAACGAAAGTTTGGAAGATACCTACGATGAATACACGGATGGAGGTAGAATCCGGTACGTGGGCAAATGCTATGATGCGAAGGTGGTTCCGGGATGGAAATCCTTGACGGTAAATTGGACTAGAGCGATTGACGAAACGGCAAAAAACATTAAGGTGGTGTGCTCGTTGAATGACACCAAAGATACTGTGTTATTGGAGCCGAACGTCGTTTCGTTTAAGAAAGATCAATTGATTGACGGAACGTATCGTTTTGATATTTCGGTAATTGATAATAGCGGGAATGAATCATTGGTGGAAGAGGTTTATGGACGTCCTTACACGGAGAATCATGAGATTGTGCTCTCGTTTACCAACGTGATCACGAAATCTTGGCCGATAGGTAGTAAAAATGCCTTGCTGTGCCGTCTTGACCGATGGAACGAGAATATAGTGAGTGCACAATTGAAGTACATAAAAGCGAGTACAGGTGAGCCGGATACGGTAGTATTGAAAAAAGAATATTTTACTTCCGGTAAACTTTACCAGTTGGAGGACGTGAGTTTGAAAAATACGGATACCGTGTATATTTTACGTCGGGGATTTTTGGAAAATTGTCCGGACACCGTCGATTTTAATCCTATCAGCGTAAATAAAAACAGGATGTTCACGACCGATTTCTTGCAGGTCATCCATGATAAGTTTGGAATATCGTATGAAAAGGATGAAGAAAAATTTAATGAATTTATCGATACGGTAGAAGAGTTGGAGTTCGATTATGATATGACTTCATTTGAAGATATTCTTCACTGCCCTAATTTGAGAAAAATTATTCTTGGTAAAAATCGTTACGTGGTAGAGACGAAAGATCTACCGGCACCCAAGAGTGTTTTAGAGGAAGTGGATAAGAGCGTGGAAATACTGATGAAGGCACATGAATTTAAGGGCGTGACGATCGAACGTTACGCGAAGCACTATTTTGCAGATTCGGTTAAAATGAACTTCATGGAAGAGAAGGGGCTGCCTGTATTGCCGGCTCTCACTTATGTCCAGAAGTCGGAAATAGACAGTATTACCTGTTCCGTTTCTCTAACGGATAGCGAAAAAGCGACATTTAACTTTTTGCTGGACGACGACCCCTCTACTTATTGGAAAACAACCAATGTAGGAACATTAAGATCGTATGAAGTTATTATTCATCTCAAAGATGAAATGGATATACGCGGCGTAAAGGTTGCGCAACCGAAGTACACTTGGTGGGATGGTGAAACACCGAAGTTCATGACTTCGTATTTTCAAGTAAAGACATCGATAGACCAAGTGGACTGGTATGATGTGTCTTACGTGGAAAATAATGAAATCGGCAAGGGATCCGAGGAATGTGTGCTTATTTATCTGCCGGAAAATGCTACTCGTAGGGCTAAATATGTCAAAGTTATTTTGAATGACCAGGCAGATCAAGGGGCGTTCAGGCTCATGCTGGGAGATATCGTGGTTTTCAAATAGTAGGCGTTTTTGATTGCATATGATGAACAAATACCCCTCCCGACCCCCGTTAAAGTCGGGAAGGGAGGGGATGTTGTTCTAATTTGCAAATTATAATAATCATGAAGAAGCTGGCTTTATTATTTTTTCTGACGGGGATTGTATTCCATGGAGTTTATCCACGCCGATAGGGCGTGCTTCTGAATATCTTCATATAGCTTAAATTTAAAAGGATATGGTGAAATTTTTATTTTCTTTTTTGTTTGTTTCGTGTGTAACTGTTGCGGGATTCGCGCAACAGGGATTTAAAATCACGGGGCATTTGGGCGGGACCCTTGGGGGGGAGCTGGTGTTGGTGGCAAGTGGCGCGAATGGATTGGTTAAACTGGACGAGGCGGTGATGGTGAACGGGGATTTCGAATTCTCGGGTAACGTGGAGGGAATCGTTCCAGCGTACATTCTCACCGGTGGACAACAGCAGCAACAGATAGCCATACTTATGCTGGAAAACTTGGAATACACGCTCGTGTCCGGAGAATCCGGGATTGAGGTGCAAGGGGGCGGCGATTCACAGAAAATATGGAACGAATTCGACGCCATCAACAAACGGATAAAACGGGAAAACATGCTTATGGAGCAGGAGTCACGTGCCGCTTATGCCCAGCAGAACCAGATGAAGTTGCAAACGTTGCAACAACAGTTCCAAAAAGTGCTGGAAGAAATGGGAGCGAAACAGGAGGAATTATTCCGAATCCACAAGGATTCGCCCGTGACGGCTTTCGTGATCGCTACCGGTATGAAACAGATGGATTACACCTCGTTGAAAACCGTTTACGATGGGTTGGGCGAACCGGCAAAAAACAGCCTTTACGGTCAGGCGATAGCCCAGCAGTTGACCGTGTTTAAGCGAGTGGAAGTGGGTTCCGTGGCTCCCGATTTCAAGGGCGTTACCGTTACGGGCGACACTGTATCGCTGCATGGCATTCAGGCGAAAGTGAAATTGATCGACTTCTGGGCATCGTGGTGCGGTCCCTGTCGACAGGAGATGCCAAATGTTTGCAAGGTGTACAAGAAATATCATGATTCAGGTCTGGAAATCGTGGGAGTCTCGCTTGACGAGAAACGGGATGCATGGGTAAAAGCCATAGAAGAAATGGAAATGAAGTGGCCTAACATTTCCGACCTGCAAGGTTGGCGCTCGGGGTTTGCCGCCCTTTATCTCGTGCGTGGCATCCCTCACATGGTACTCCTCGACGAGAATAATCGTATTGTCGCCAAGAATCTCCGGGGAAAGGAGCTGGAAAAGAAAATCGCAGAGTTGCTGGAGAAATGAATTTATTAATAATTTAACGATAAGATAATGAGAAAAAGTTCATTAATAATCGGTTTGGCGTTACTTTCCTCGATCGCTTGTAAAGCCCAAGAAGGCTACCAAGTCAGTGGAAAGGTTAGCGGGATGCCGGACGGAACCCTCTTGTTAATCGGTAACGAGCAAGAGAAGCCCGACACGCTGGGCACGACCGAGATTAAAAACGGTGTTTTCATTTTCACGGGAAAGGTAACTCATCCCACAGCGGCTTACCTCACGCCCTCCGACGGGGACGGCATGATCCCCTTGATTCTAGAGAATACCAATTTCATGGTGAACGTGAGCGACAGGGGCGCAATGATACAGGGTGGCAAGCAACAGGAATTATTGACCCGCTTCACCCGTATCAGTCAGGCCTTTTTGGCAGAACAAGCCAAGGTGGTGGCAGAGGCGCAACAGCCCGGCGCAAACGTGCAAGCCTTGCAGAACCACGTGAACAAGGCCTACGAGCTATCGGTGAACGCCACCATCGAGTTAATCAAGGCGAACCCCGACGAGTACGCCACGGCGTACGTGATCGCCCTCGGCATTGGCAGTGAAACGGAAGAGGGCTTGCGCTCGAAGTACGAGTTGCTGGGCGAGCCGGCGCGTGCCACGGTTTCCGGTAAGCGGATCACCGCCGCCCTCGAACAATACGATAAACTCGCCGTTGGCGAGGTAGCCCCGAACTTCACGCTGGAGAGGCCCGACGGGAACACCTTCTCGTTGCACGACTTGCCCGCCAAGTTGAAGTTGATGTACTTCTGGCTCTCGACGAACCCCGTTTGCCGGGAGGACAACACCGACCTGGTGAAGCTTTACCTGCAATACCGCCCGCGAGGGCTGGAAATCGTCAGTATCTCGCTCGACGAGAACCGGGGTGACTGGCGTAACGCCATCGGGCAGGATGGTATGGTGTGGACGAACGGTTCGGATTTGCAGGGTTTCGCCTCCCCGGTTGCCCGTCTTTACATGGTGCATGACGTGCCCATGACGTACCTCGTCGATGGCGAGAACCATATCGTGGCGAAAGACCTCTGCGGGGATGTACTTCGTGATACGGTGGCGAAATTGCTGAAAAAGAGCAAGAAAAAGTAATAGCCTTTTTACAACTGGTGCGTGTTGGGGGAAAAGTTGCTTGGCGGCTTTCCCCCTTTTTGTTTATTGTTTACGCCTGTTGGTGGATATTTCATGAGGCATAAATTTAATTGCCAAGAATTTGAAGAGGACAGAATTGCGAAAGAGAATTGGCGAGTTATTAAAAAGGAAATGATTTTTTAGGATGGGTTGACTGGGCTAATACGTATGACAAAGAAGAATTCGATAGAATGCTTAAATTAGCTG
>OIXA01004284.1_pt1 | contig 13898 bp, 11 predicted proteins | sample 1587721 | NCBI WGS metagenome assembly OIXA01 (sample SAMEA3888900, study PRJEB22519) | human gut metagenome | biome: human gut; feature: human-associated habitat; material: faeces | place: Denmark | collected 2013 | reverse complement strand
CAAGGGACGCCAACTGTTACTGCTGAAGCCTTCCACCTTTATGAACCTCAGCGGCGAAAGTGTGCGTGAAATCGTGAATTTCTATAAAATTCCGCAGGAACGCTTTGTTGTCATTTTCGATGATACGAGCCTGCCCTGCGGCAGTGTGCGGATTCGCGAAAAGGGCAGCCATGGCGGACATAACGGCATCCGCAACATCATCGACCAGATGGGGACGGATGTGTTCAACCGCATTAAGGTCGGCATTGGCGAAAAGCCAAAGGGCTGGGATTTGGCAGATTATGTGCTTGCGAAATTCAGCCCTGATGATTTGCCTGCCATGGAAGAAGGCATGGAAAAGGCGGTCAAGGGCGTGGAGCTGATTCTCTCTCGCGGTGTGGCGGAGGCGGCAAACCGCGTGAACCAGAAGCCGAAAAGCATGAAAAAACAGAAGGCCTTGCAGGAGCAGGCAGAAAAAGCCGAAAAAGAAACGGAAAAGACTACTGACGGGGTGAATAAAGAATGAAAGCCTTAACTGCACCGCTGACCGAATTGGGCAGTTTTCAACAGATTCTGGAAGGAATTGCAAAGGGAAATACGCCTGTTTTTGCGACAGGTGTCATTGATGCGGCAAAAACCCATCTGGCGTACAGCCTGCAGGCGGAAATAAAGCGTCCGCTTTTCCTTCTGACCTACAGTGAACTGCGCGCGAAGGAAATTCTGGAGGATTTGACCTTTTTTACGAAGGACTGCGCATATTATCCTGCGAAGGATATCCTTTTCTACAGCGCGGATGTGCATAGCATGGAAATGAACCGCCAGCGGTTTCTGGTATTGGAGCGTCTGTTCAAGGGTGAAACGCCCATCATTGTAGCATCTGCCGAGGCGCTGCTGGATAAATATCCCCCGAAGGAAATTTTCGCCGCCTTTCGGCTGACCCTGCGGACGGGTGAAATCGTTGAAATCGCAGAGTTGACACGCAAGCTGGTACGCATGGGCTATGAGCGGACGGAGCTGGTGGAAAGCCCCGGGCAGTTCAGCCTGCGCGGCGGTATTCTGGATATCTGGTCGCTGACGGCGGAGGATGCCGTGCGTATCGAATTCTGGGATGATGAAATTGATTCCATCCGCAGTATGGATGCGCAAAGCCAGCGTTCCGTAGAAAAGCTGGAGGAGGCGAGCATTTTCCCCATGCGCGAAATGGTTTATACTGAGGAGCAGGCAGTTTCTGCGGCGGAGCGCATCGAGCAGGAATACAGAAAGGTACTGAAAAATCTGGAGCAGAAGGGCGAAACGGAAAACGCAGAGCGTCTGCGGGAGCATATCGGCGAGGATGCGGAACGCCTGCGTGCGGAAAAAACATTGCCTGCACTCGGGGCGTATGCCGATTATTTTTATGAAAATCCCGTCAGCCTGCTTTCCTATTTGCAGGAGGACACCCTGCTTGTGTTTGATGAGCCTGAGCGTATCCGCGAGCACATGGATATTCTGACGGAGGAATACCGCGAGAGCGTGAAGGGGCGTATCGCGCAGGGTTATTTATTGCCAGGGCAGAGCAATATGCTCTATGATTATACGGAAATCCTGCGGCAGGCGGAGAGCTTTGCGGAGCTTCTGCTTGCAGGGCTGAACCAGAAGACGGTGGATTTCCGCCCGAAAACAATGGTGAATCTTTCGGTGCGCTCTACGCCCTCCTTCCAACAGCGCGCAGACCTTTTCTGCGAGGAGCTGGAATATCTGAAAAAGAACCATTTCCGCACGCTGATTCTTGCCGGCAGCGGTACAAGGGCACAGCGTATGGCAAAGGAATTGCAGGAAATGGGTCTGGAAGCCGTTTATATCGATTCTCTGGAAAAGGAGGTGCCGAAGGGGGCCGTCTGGGTGGCACGCGGTACGCTTTCCAAGGGCTTTCGGTATGATTATATTGATTTTGCGGTTTTTTGCGACAGCGAATTATTCGGCGGCAAGGAAAAGAAAAAACGAAAGAAGCGCAGGAAAAACGGCGCGGCAATCGAAAGCTTTACCGATTTGCATATCGGGGATTATGTTGTACATGATAACCATGGGATTGGCGTATTTCGCGGTCTGGAAAAAATCTCTGTCGAGGGCGTGCAGAAGGATTATATGAAGATTTCCTATCGGGATGGCGGCAGTCTCTTTGTACCTGTCAACCAGATGGATATGGTGCAGAAATATATCGGTACAGGCTCTGCCGCACCCAAGCTGAATAAGCTTGGCGGACAGGATTGGGCAAAGGCAAAGGCGAAGGCGCGAAAGGCTGTGCAGATTATGGCAGAGGATCTGGTTGCGCTTTATGCAAAGCGTGCGGCGGCGCAGGGCTTTGTCTATGGTGCGGATACCATCTGGCAGCAGGAATTTGAGGAAAGCTTCCCCTATGAGGAAACGGATGACCAGCTGAACGCCATTGAGGATGTCAAAAAGGATATGGAAAGCAGCAAGGTTATGGACAGGCTGATTTGCGGTGATGTTGGCTACGGCAAGACGGAGGTTGCCATTCGTGCGGCATTCAAGGCGGCACAAGAGGGCAAGCAGGTCGCATTCTTAGTCCCGACCACCATTCTGGCACAGCAGCATTATAATACCTTTACCCAGAGAATGACGGGCTACCCCGTGCATATCGAGCTGCTCTCCCGTTTCCGTACGCCGAAGCAGCAGAAGGAGAGTTTGCAGAATATCGAAAAGGGCTATTCTGAAATTTTGATTGGGACGCATCGGATTCTCTCAAAGGATGTCAAGTTCAAGGATTTGGGGCTGATTATCGTGGATGAGGAGCAGCGCTTCGGCGTGGCGCATAAGGAAAAGCTGAAGGCGCTCAAAGAAAACGTGGATGTGCTGACGCTTTCCGCAACCCCTATTCCCAGAACGCTTCATATGAGCCTTGCGGGGATTCGTGATATGAGCCTTTTGGAGGAGCCGCCGCAGGAAAGGCATCCCGTTCAGACCTATGTGATGGAAAATTTATTCGTGAAGCCATTCACAGGGAAATCAGCCGCGGCGGACAGGTTTATTATCTCTATAATCGCGTAGAATCCATCAGCGAGGAGGCCTTCCGTGTGCAGAGGCTTGTGCCGGATGCAAATGTGACCTACGCGCATGGGCAGATGTCGGAGCGAGAGCTGGAACGCATTATGGGCGATTTCATCAGCGGCGAGATTGATGTTCTGGTCTGCACAACGATTATCGAAACGGGGATGGATATTTCCAATGCGAATACCATCATCATTCAGGATGCCGACCGCATGGGGCTTTCTCAGCTGTATCAGCTGCGCGGACGCGTGGGCAGAAGCAATCGCATTGCGTATGCGTATCTGATGTATAAGCGGGATAAAATGCTGCGCGAGGCGGCGGAAAAACGCCTGCAGACCATTCGTGAATTTACGGAATTTGGATCGGGCTTTAAGATTGCCATGCGTGATTTGGAAATCCGCGGTGCAGGCAATCTTCTTGGTGCGGAGCAGCACGGACACATGGAGGCGGTCGGGTATGATATGTATTGCCGTCTGCTTGAGGAGGAGGTGCAGAACCTCAAGGGAGATGCACCGAAGGAGGAAAAATTTGAAACCTCGATTGATTTGAATATCAGTGCCTTTATCCCTGATTTTTATATTAAGAATCAGGAGCAGCGGATGGAGCTGTATAAAAAAATCGCAGGCATCCGCACCATGGAGGAATATTACGACATGCAGGAGGAGCTTGAAGACCGCTATGGCGATTTGCCAAAGAGCGTACAGCTTCTGCTGGAGGTGGTTCTTGTGAAGGCAGAGGCACATGAGATGGGGATTCGCGCCATCAGCCAGAAGCATGGGAATCTTCTTCTGGAATTTCAGCCGCAGCCTAATATTGACCCACAGAAGCTGATGCAGCTGCTTGCAAAGGAAAAGGGCAAATATCTCTTTACCGCGGGCGCAAATCCATACCTTACCATCAAGCCGGCAAGGGGAGAGGGAGAAAAACCGCTCGAACTGATTAAAAAATGCTTTGAGGCATTGAAAGACTGAGAGAATATCTGTATAATAAAAAAACCAATATCTATGCGGAGAGAGGGTGCAGAATGAAAAAGAGAAGAAAAGGTCTGCTTGGGCTTCTGCTGGCAGGGGTGCTTGCGCTGACAGCCTGTGGCAGCGGCGGAACAGCGGATACGGTTGTGCTGAAAATTGACAATCACGATATTACGAAATATGAATATATGGTTTACCTTTATACCACAACGCAGAGCTTTGTTTCTGCGGCGGGAGAGGATGTCTGGAATCTGGATTTTGATGGGCAGACGGCGGATGAGCTGGTGGAGGAGCGCACCATCAGCACATTGCAGAGTGTGCTTGCGGCGGAGGAATATGCTGCGGCGCATGATATCGCTCTGACGGATGACCAGAAGGAGGAAGCGGCAGCGGCGGCAAAGCAGTTCCTCTCCACAGTGGATGCGGATGCGCTGAAGAAGATGGAGGTAGATGAGGAAAAGCTTGTGCCTTTGATGGAGGCCTCTTATTTGTATTCCTTGGTGTATGATTCCATTGCATCGGAATGTGCGGTGGATGAAACGGATATGGCAGATTACTACGCAGAGCAAAAGGATCAGATTCGCTCCGACTATACGGAACTGAAGGTAGCAACCATTCTGGTCGATGATGAGGAAACGGCAAATGAGGTCGCAAAGCGCGCCAAGGATGGCGAGGATTTTGCATCCTTGTTCAAGGAATACGACGTTGACCCTAAGGTGCAGAGCGGAGAGGAAAGCGGCGAAACTACCATGTATCAAAGCTATATGCTTTCCAACTTTGGGCTGACAGAAGCACCTGAGGTCGGCAAGGTGGTCGGCCCCATCAAGATGGACGAGAGTAAATATTTCATCATTAAAACGCTGGAGAAAACCGTTCCGACCGAGGAAGAAGTGAAGGAAAAGGCAGAAACCGGCTATAAGGATAAGATTCAGACGGAATATGCCGAAGCGCGCATCGATGAAATGGTGAAGGCGCAGAAGGTGGAAAAGGTTAAGAGTGTCTGGGATACTCTGGAAAAATTCCACTGAAAATCATAAAAAACGAGAAAGGATGTCTTGCGAGAGCAGGGCATCTTTTTTTGTACAGAGGATGTAAAACTGTTGTCGAAAAAAGGAAACTATGCTATGCTGAAAACAGAGGATTATCGCTTGGCGGTTCAGTCACTCTCTGCAAAGGGGGTGATGTCTATGGTTACATATGCTGATTTGTTTCAATATAGCTTAGTAATCATCGGAATTATCACCTTATGCTTTTTGCATAAGAACTGATAAGAAAACGACCGCCTAACAGAAGTTAGACGGTCAAACCCAACTATATCGGACTGACCGCCCTTCCAAAAGCGGTAATCCTTTCTTACTGTCATCATAGCACAGAGAAATAAAAAATGCAATCAAATCTGTATTTTTTTGCATAGCAGTGAGGATATGGCAGGAGAAAGCTGTAATATAGTTGAAAAAAGGGCATTTCTAAGGTATGATGAACAAAAGAGATATTTTGGTTTTTGGGTGAAGGAGGAAAATGAGAGATGGAGTTGAAAAAAGTATGGGCGATGTATTTCAGCCCGACAGGCGGAACGGAAAAGGCAGTGAAAACAACGGCGCAGGTTGTAGCCGAGAAATTGAACTTGCCCTTGGAAATTTATGATTTTACCCTGCCGCAGGGCAGAGAAAAGGATGCGGTTTTCGGCGAAGGGGATTTGGTTGTCTGCGGCACACCTGTCATTGCAGGGCGTGTGCCGAATGTATTGCTTCCCTATCTGACGGAGAAGGTAAAGGGCAACGGTGCGTATGCGGTGCCCGTGGTTTCCTTCGGCAACCGCAATTATGATGATGCGCTGATTGAGCTGAGAAATATTTTGGAGCAGGATGGCTTTCAGACGGTTGCAGGCGGTGCTTTTGTGAGCGAGCATTCCTTTTCCAAAACCCTTGCGGCAGGCAGACCCGATGCAAAGGATTTGGCAAGCATGCAGGAATTTGGCGCAAAAATCGCGGAAAAGCTGACAAGCGGCTGGGAATATACGGCTCCTGCGTATGTGAAGGGGTGCGACCCCATTCGTCCCTATTTCAAGCCGCAGGACAGACATGGCGCGCATATCGATATTCGCAAGGTAAAGCCGAAGGTAAGTGATGCCTGTGTCGGCTGTGGGCATTGTGCGGAGGTTTGCCCCATGGGTTCCATCAGCAGAGAAAATATCAGAGAATATATCGGCATCTGCATCAAATGCTGTGCCTGCGTAAAGAAATGTCCCGTGGGGGCAAGATATTTTGATGATCCCGGCTATATCTACCATAAGGAGGAGCTGGAAGAACTTTATGAAAGACGCGCAGAGCCGGAATGGTTTATTTAAGTCAAAATCAGGATTTTGACTTGGGAGGGCAGAGTCTGCTTTTTAAAAAGGCAGGCTCTTTTTTTATTGCCCTAATGGTTTTCTAATCCTTCTTTTACATGGCTTTAACAAAAGGCTAAGTATCCCCTAATTTCTATCCCGTATACTAAAACACGAATGAGAGAGAGGTGCATTTTTATGGAAGAAAAATGGAGAAAGGAATTGAAGTATACCGTAACAGAGGGCGAGAGCATCGTAACCGCAAGAAGGCTGTCCTCCTTTATGCAGAGGGATAAAAATCTCAAGGGTGGCAGGGAATATCTGATTCGCTCGCTTTATTTTGATAATCTGTATGAAAAGGTGCTGAAGGAAAAGCTTTCGGGGACGGCGATTCGGGATAAATTTCGGATTCGTTATTATGATTTTGATACGGCATTTATCCGTCTGGAAAAGAAAAGCAAACGCTATGCCGTCGGGCATAAATACCAATGCCGCTTAACGGCGGAGGAGGTGCAGAAAATCATTGACGGCGATCTTGCTTGGAGACAGATGAACGCCCTCTGGTGCGCGAACTGTTTTTGAAAATGAAGCTGGAGCTGTTTCGCCCGTCAGTGATTGTGGATTATTGCAGAGAGCCGTTTACCTACGCACCCGGCAATGTGCGCATTACCTTCGACAGGGATATCTGCTCCTGCAAGGACATCAGGGCATTTTTCCGAAAGGATGCGCCGACGGTTCCTGTGCTGCGGGACGGCAGGTGTATTATGGAGGTAAAATATGACGATTTTCTGCCGGATGTGGTAAGCAGAACGATTTTGACAACAAAAAACAGAGAGCAGGCGTTTTCTAAATTTGCCGCTTGCAGTCTGAACGGATAAGAGAAAGGATGAAGAAAATGACATTTAATGACGTTTTTAAGAGCAGCTTTCTGGATAGCTTCAGCAGCTTTTCCCTTCTGGATACGGCGCTTTGCCTTGGGGCAGCGTTCGTAATCGGGCTGTTTATCTTCTATGTATATCAGAAAACCTACAGCGGTGTGCTGTATAGCCGCAGCTTTAATGTTTCCCTTGTGGCGATTCTGATGGTAACCACACTGGTCATCTGTGGTGTCACAAGCAATGTGGTATTGTCTCTGGGTATGGTTGGCGCGCTGTCTATCGTGCGTTTCCGTACTGCGGTGAAAGATCCGATGGATTTGGTGTTTTTGTTCTGGGCAATCGCGGAGGGCATTCTCTGCGGCGCAAGCCTGCTGCCTCTGGCGCTGCTTGGCTGCCCCATTCTGGGCATCTTCCTGCTTGTTTTTGCAAATCATCAGCAGAAGGATAACCCCTATCTGATTATTGTGCGCCTGATGGAGGGAGCGGCCGAGGAAAAGGTGGCAGGCTACATCAAGGGCGAGGTAAAGAAAATGCAGCTCAAATCCAAAACTGTGACAGGCGGGGCAGGCTCGGAGGTTATTTATGAGATTCGCCCCAAGGATAACGGTAGTGCCTTTGTGAATGTTTTGAGCAATATGAGAGGCGTGGAATCCGCAGTCATGGTAAGCTATGACGGGAATTATGCGGCATAATGGAAGGAGGAACTCCTTTGCATGTATTAAAAAAATATAAAGCAGTTCTGCTTTCGGGGCTGCTGGTGGTTGTGTTCTGTGTGGCGGCGTATTGCGCCGTCGGCAGGGCAGATTCGGCGGACAGCCAATATACCTACGCGGAGCATATCTTTCAGGATGATACGGTAAATGAAATCAACATTGAAATTGACGAGGCGGACTGGCAGGATATGCTGGAAAACCCGTTGGAGGAGGAATACCATAAGGCGAATATTACGATTAACGGCGAAACGGTCGGAAATGTGGCAATCCGCACGAAGGGCAACAATAGCCTGACCTCTGTGGCAAGCTCCGATTCCGACCGCTACAGCTTTAAAATAGATTTTGATTATTATGACGATAACGGCAATTATTACGGCTTGAAAAAGCTTTGTCTGAATAACAACTATTCCGACAACAGCAGTATGCGCGAATATATTTCCTATAAAATCATGGGCGAACTTGGATTGGATGTCCCCCAATGCGGCTACAGCAACATTACCGTTAACGGTGAGGAATGGGGACTGTATCTGGCGGTGGAGGCAATAGATGAAACCTTCCTTGCAACCCATTTTGATGATGCAACGGGCGACCTCTATAAGCCTGAGGGACAGGAAGGCACAGGTGCGGATCTGGTTTATGACGGGGATGATATTTCCTCCTACACAGGACTGAACCTGAAAACAAACGAGGATACCTCTGACGGCAAGGAAATCATCGCTTTGATGAAGGCGCTTGAGGATGGCGAGAATCTGGAGGATTTGCTGGATGTGGAATCGGCGCTGAAATATATTGCGGCGAATGTGGCACTGGCGAACTTTGACAGCTACCTCGGCAATACCACGCATAACTATTATCTCTATGAGGAGGATGGCTATTTTACTGTTATCCCTTGGGATATGAACCTTGCCTTCGGCGGCTTTGGCGACGGCGAGGTGGATATCTATGAGCCAACCAGCCAGAGCATGGGCGGTTTCGGCGGCGGAGATAAGAGGAAGGATACGCAGGATAATGATGCCGTAACCAATGCCGCAGAAAGCACCGAAGCGCAGGCGGATGCAAATAATCAGCCACAGCCACCCGATAACGCCGATATGCAGGGCGGCAGTCAGCCAAGCGGCGGCAAGCAGCCGCAGGGCATGCCCTCCATGGGCAGCGGCGAGAAGCCCTTGGTGACAACCCTTCTGGAAAATGAAACCTATCGTTCCATGTATGAGGGCTATCTGAAGGAGATTGCGGAGAAATATTTCACGCAGGAATACATGACCGCGCTGGTAACGAAAATCCATGGCCTGATTGCACCCTATGTGCAGAATGACCCGACTGCCTTCTGCACCTATGAGGAATTCGAGCAGGCCTGCTCCACCGACCCGACCGACCAATATTCTCTGGTTTACTATGCGGTGAATATGGCGGAAAGCATTGAAAATCAGCTGAACGGCGGCGAACCGACCTTCAACACAAGCAGCATGCAGGGCGGCGGCATGGGCGGCGGCGGAAAAGGCGGCCCCGATTTTGGCGGAGAAAAGCCTGATATGCCAAGCCGAACGGAGCAGACAACGGATGCACAGCAGAATGACCGCTCGACACCCCCTGACCAAAACGGTGGACAGCAGGGTGGACAGCAGGGTGGACAGATGGACGAAAATGAGCGGACTGGACAGGCAGATGGACAGCAGAATGGACAGCAGAACGGACAGCAGGGCAATCCACCCGATTTCGGCGGCGGTGAAAAGACTCCTCCCGGTATGCCCGGACAGGATAACAAAAGCGTGAGTCTTTCGGATTGCCTGCCCATGATTGCAGTTTGCGGCGGCGTGTTTGTGGTCGGTGCGGTGGTTCTGATTTTGTTCAAGCGGAAAAAAGATCTGAAGCCACCAAAAGAACATAAAACAGAATAAGCTTTTTGCAGAGATTTTGTATAAAAATTGGGAACGGTTGTTCCCTTTTTTTATTTGTTATGATATACTTTTAGCAGACGAAAAAACGGAAGGGAGGGAAAAGCATGGAGGATTTGAAAATTACCGGCGAGGTGGAGGATATCATTTACCGGAATAAGGATAACGGCTATACGGTTTTTTCGCTGACAACAGAGGATGATGAGGTGACCTGCGTGGGCGTTGTGCCGCAGATTCACAGCGGCGAAGCACTGGAAATTCACGGAAGCTGGGCCATGCACCCCCTTTACGGCAGGCAGGTACAGGTGCGGTATTACGAAAAATCCATGCCGACCACTACGGCAGGGATGGAGAAATATCTTTCCTCTGGAATGATTAAGGGCATCGGGGCGAAAACGGCAAAGCGGATTGTGGAGCGCTTCGGTGAGGCAACGTTTTATGTGATTGAGGAAAAGCCTGATCTTCTGACGGAAATCAAGGGCATCAGCTACGATAAAGCACAGAAAATTTCCGAGGTCTTCTGTGAACAGCATGAGCTGCGCAGAGCGATGATGTTTTTGCAGGGGTACGATATTTCGCCTGCATACGCCATGAAGATTTATAAGAAATACAAGGCACGCACCTTTGAAATCGTGAAGAATAACCCCTATCGTCTGGCAGATGAGGTGCTGGGCATCGGGTTTAAGATGGCAGATAAGAAATTAAAAGTAACACTTGTAAAATCTACAATCGGTGCTGTTCCAAAGAACAAAAAAACAATCGAAGCACTTGGACTGAATAAGTTATATAAAACTGTTGAGCTGCCGGATAATGCAGCAACAGCAGGTGCACTTCGTAAAGTAGCACCTTATGTAAAGGTAGAAGAGATCTAATAATAAGATAAGGAGGTGTCAGTAATGGACTTATCCAATTTACAGGCAGCAGCAGGTTCTGCACATAGCGATAATTTCAGAAGAGGACGTGGACACGGTTCAGGAAACGGTAAGACTGCTGGTAAGGGACACAAGGGACAGAAAGCTCGTTCCGGAGCTCCGAGACCAGGTTTTGAAGGTGGTCAGATGCCGTTATACAGAAGATTGCCAAAGAGAGGTTTCAAATGCAGAAACTCTAAGACAATCATCGAAATCAACCTTTCCGCTCTTGAGGCATTTGAGAACGATTCCGTTGTTTCAGTAGAAACATTAATCGAGGCTGGTATCGTTAAGAATCCTAGAGATGGAGTTAAGATTCTGGGTAATGGCGAACTTACTAAGAAACTCACCGTTCAGGCAAATGCATTCAGCGCAGCTGCAAAAGAAAAAATTGAGGCTCTTGGTGGAAAAGCAGAGGTGATCTAATGCTGGAAACACTCCGTAATGCATTCAAGATTAAAGATATTCGAAACAGAATTATTTTTACATTTCTCATGTTAGTTGTAATCAGGATCGGAAGCCAGCTTCCGATTCCTGGTGTTAACAATGAACTGTTTTCAAACTGGTTTGCAAGTCAGACCGCAGATGGAATGGGATTTTTTGATGCAATTACCGGTGGATCATTCTATAACATGTCAATCTTTGCATTGAACATTACACCGTATATTACTTCATCCATTATTATGCAGCTTCTCACTATCGCAATTCCAAAATTGGAAGAGTTGCAGCGTGACGGAGAAGAAGGACGTAAAAAGATTGCAGAGATTACCAGATATCTTACCGTAGCTCTTGCCTTGATCGAGGCGATTGCAATGGCAATCAGCTTTAAGAGAGGTCAGATGCTGCAGAGTGATGGTATTCTTACAATTATTATGGTTATCTTCACATTAACTGCAGGATCAGCAGTATTAATGTGGATCGGTGAACGTATCACAGAAAAAGGTGTTGGAAATGGTATCTCTATCGTACTTACCATTAACATCATCTCCCGTGTTCCAAATGATATGGGAACACTGTATCAGCAGTTCATCACAGGAAAATCCATACCGAAGGGAATTCTTGCGGCAGTGATCATTATTGCAATTATTGTTGCAATGGTTGTATTTGTCGTATTCTTACAGGGCGGTGAGAGAAGAATTCCGGTTCAGTATTCCAAAAAGATTCAGGGAAGAAAACAGGTTGGCGGACAGTCAACATATATCCCATTAAAGGTTAATACCGGCGGCGTTATCCCGGTTATCTTTGCACAGTCTCTGTTGCAGACACCGGTTATCATTGCAAGTCTTCTTGGAAAAGGAAACGGAACCGGTATCGGAAGCAAGATTTTAAAAGGAATGTCCCAGTCAAACTGGTGCAATCCAAAAGAGCCGGTTTATTCCATCGGACTGGTGGTATATATCGTACTCATCATTGCTTTCGCTTACTTCTATACTTCAATTACATTCAATCCATTAGAGATTGCTAATAATATGAAGAAAGCCGGCGGATTTATTCCGGGTATCAGACCTGGTAAACCAACCAGTGATTATCTGAACCGGATGTTAAATTACATCGTATTTATAGGAGCAGTAGCACTTGCATTTATCGCATTTGTCCCGATTTTCTTCAACGGAGTGTTCGGTGCAGATGTATCGTTCGGTGGAACATCTATCATCATTATCGTAGGTGTTGTCATTGAGACATTAAAACAGATCGAATCACAGATGCGTGTTCGTTACTATAAGGGATTTTTAAATGATTAATCTGACAGCATGCTGTCAGATTGGCAAAGGAGCAACGCTGGGCTTTTTAAGTTCAGCGTTACTTTCCTATTAAGCGATATTTGTATGATGAAGGTATTTTGGACAATGGAGGTATTGCTGTGAAAAATAAGATTTTTCACACGCAAGATTAGTGCTTACGCACAAAGCTTGAGATGCGCAAAAAACAACGCAGGAAGGGAGAATTTTATGAAGATTATCATGTTAGGAGCTCCGGGAGCAGGAAAAGGAACACAGGCAAAACAGATTGCTGATAAATATCATATTCCGCATATCTCAACAGGAGATATTTTCCGTGCGAACATCAAAAACGGAACCGAACTTGGAAATAAAGCAAAACAGTATATGGATCAGGGCTTATTAGTGCCGGATGAGCTGACCTGCGATCTTGTTATGGACAGAATCAAACAGGATGACTGTGAGAATGGATTTGTACTTGATGGTTTTCCAAGAACCATTCCACAGGCAGAAGCACTTACAGCTGCACTTGAGAAGATCAATGAAAAAATGGATTATGCGATTGATGTAGATGTACCGGATGAGAACATCGTAAACCGAATGGGTGGACGCCGTGCCTGCCCTGGATGCGGATGCACTTACCACATCAAACACAATCCTCCGAAAGTGGAAGATATCTGTGATGTATGTGGTGCAAAACTGGTGCTGCGTGATGATGACAAACCCGAGACTGTTACGAAACGTCTGAGTGTATATCATGAACAAACCAAGCCTTTGATCGACTTCTACAAAAAAGAAGGCGTATTAAGAGAAGTCGACGGAACACAGGATCTGAATGATGTGTTCCAGGCTATCACTGAAATCTTAGGAGCGTAAAACATGTCAGTATCAATAAAGACTGCCAGGGAAATTGAATTAATGAGGGAATCCTGCCATTTGCTTGAGAAAGTTCATGACGAACTTGCAAAAGCAATCAGACCGGGGATTTCAACCTGGGAAATCGATCATTTGGGTGAAGAAATGATCCGAAGTTTCGGATGCACCCCGAATTTCCTTCATTACAATGGATATCCTGCATCCATCTGTGTATCTGTAAATGATGAGGTTGTACATGGAATCCCGAGTAAGAAGAGAATTCTGCGAGAAGGAGACATTGTCAGCCTGGATGCCGGACTCATCTACAAAGGTTATCATTCGGATGCTGCCCGTACCCATGCAGTTGGGGAGATCAGCCCTGAAGCTCAGAAACTGATTGATGTAACCCGTCAGAGTTTCTTTGAAGGAATTAAAATGGCAAAAGCAGGAAATCATCTGTATGATATTTCCGCTGCAATCGGCAATTATGCAGAAAGTTTTGGGTACGGTGTGGTCAGAGATCTGGTTGGTCATGGAATCGGAACCAGCCTTCATGAAGATCCGCAGATCCCGAACTTTGCACAGAAGCGGAGAGGAATCCGTC
>OIXA01004277.1_pt1 | contig 13915 bp, 8 predicted proteins | sample 1587721 | NCBI WGS metagenome assembly OIXA01 (sample SAMEA3888900, study PRJEB22519) | human gut metagenome | biome: human gut; feature: human-associated habitat; material: faeces | place: Denmark | collected 2013 | reverse complement strand
ACCACCCTGACCGTTGCCATGGAGTGCGCCTACGCCCCCTACAACTGGACCCAGAACGATGATGCCAACGGCGCTGTGGAGATCCGCGGCTCCAGCGACTACGCCTACGGCTACGACGTCATGATGGCCAAGAAGATCGGCGAGGCGCTGGGCCAGAAGGTCCAGATCGTCAAGCTGGACTGGGACAGCCTGATCCCCGCCGTCATGAGCGGCGACGTGGACTGCGTCATTGCCGGTCAGTCCATCACGGCGGAGCGCGCCGCGCAAGTCGATTTCAGCGACCCGTACTACTATGCCTCCATCGTCACCCTGACGAAGAAGGACAGCGCTTATGCCAATGCTGCAAGCGTGGCTGACCTGGCCGGTGCCACCGCCACGAGCCAGCTGGGCACCATCTGGTATGACACCTGCCTGCCGCAGATCGAGAACGCCAACATCCTGCCCGCGCAGGAGACGGCCCCCGCCATGCTGGTAGCCCTGAACAGCGGTGCGTGCGACATCGTCGTCACCGACCACCCCACCGGCCAGGCTGCTCTGACCGCCTATCCCGACCTGGTCATGCTGGACTTCGGCGGCGGCGACGGTGACTTCCAGGTCAGCGACGAGGACATCAACATCGGCATCTCGATGAAGAAGGGCAACACCGCCCTGAAGGACGCCATCAATGAGGTGCTGGCCACCATGACCACCGACGACTACAACACCATGATGGACGAAGCCATCAGCGTACAGCCCCTGAGCGAGTAATTTTGCCCGCCTGCCCCTGACGTTTTGCGCGGCAGGGGCCTTGGTGTTAGTGAAGCTGAGGAATCATAAAGGAGAATCTCATGCAAGACTTTTTCGCAAACTGTGCCACAGTGCTGCAAAAGTACGGCTTCTCATACCTGCGCGGCGCGGGCACAACCCTGCTGCTGGCGCTGGTCGGCACGTTTTTCGGCTGCCTGATCGGCTTTGCGGTGGGCGCTTTGCAGACCATCCCCATTGACAAGCAGCGTGACCCCGTGTGGAAGCGCGTGCTGCTGAAGATCCTGCACATCTTCCTGCGCTGCTATGTGGAGCTGTTCCGCGGCACACCCATGATCGTGCAGGCCGTGTTCATCTACTACGGCCTTTTGCAGGTGTTCGGCATCAAGATGGGCATGTGGCAGGCCGGCTTCTTCATCGTGTCCATCAACACCGGCGCGTACATGGCCGAAACGGTCCGCGGCGGCATTGTCTCCATCGACCCGGGCCAGACCGAGGGCGCGAAGGCCATCGGCATGAACCACTGGCAGACGATGCTGCACGTCATCATGCCGCAGGCGCTGCGCAACATCATCCCGCAGATCGGCAACAACTTCATCATCAACATCAAGGACACGTCTGTTTTGAGCGTTATCTCGATCACCGACCTGTTCTTTGTACACAAGAGCGTTGTCGGTGCGCTGTACACCTACTTTGAGAGTGCGGCCATCGTCATGGTCATCTACCTGACGATGACGCTGTTCGCCAGCTACCTGCTGCGCTTGTGGGAAAAAGCGCTGGACGGCCCGCAGAACTACGACCTGAACACGACTGACTCGCTGGCCTACACCAGCGGCATGTACAATGCCCCGGACCCGAACCATGAGTCCCAGAATCTGGATATGAAGGGAGGCGCAGCCCATGTCTGAGCCTGTTATCGAGGTGCGCCACCTCTCCAAGAGTTTTGGCACCCATGTTGTTTTGCGTGACGTGGACTTTACCGTCAACGCGGGCGACGTGACCTGCATCATCGGCGCGTCCGGCAGCGGCAAATCCACGCTGCTGCGCTGCATCAATCTGTTGGAGACGCCCACGAACGGCAAGGTGCTGTTCCACGGCAGTGACATCACAGCCAAGGGGAGCGACCCCTGTGCCTACCGCGCCAAGGTGGGCATGGTGTTCCAGAGCTTCAACCTTTTTAATAACATGACCGTGCTGGACAACTGCACCGCGGGCCTGCGCTACGTGCTGCACCAGGACAAAGAGACCGCCAAAAAGACCGCACTCGAGAATCTGGAGAAGGTCGGCATGGCCCCCTACATCCACGCCAAGCCGCGCCAGCTTTCCGGCGGCCAGAAGCAGCGCGTTGCGATTGCCCGCGCCCTGGCGATGCAGCCCGAGGTGCTGCTTTTCGATGAGCCGACGTCCGCCCTTGACCCGCAGATGGTCGGTGAAGTGTTGGCCGTCATGCGCCAGCTGGCCAAAGAAGGCCTGACGATGATCGTCGTCACCCACGAGATGGCCTTTGCCCGCGACGTTTCGAGCCACGTCGTCTACATGGCCGACGGCGTCATCTGCGAGGAAGGCACCCCCGCCGACATTTTTGAGCACCCGCAGAATGCAAAGACCGTGGAGTTCCTGAGCCGGTTCCGGCAGGCGTAAATTGGTATAAATACGAAAGGTCGTGCTGACGATGGATCGTCGGCACGACCTTTTTTATTTGAGATATTGGGATACGGCCCGGGAGGGAGGAATCCCGCCCCTACGGATGGCGGAAAGCTCGTGACGAAAGATGCAGGGGCGGTAACGGCAAGGCCGCGGGCGGCATATATGCCGCCCCTACAGAGCAATGATTTAAAGCAGAGTCCATCCCAAAAGCAGCAGCCGTTTAACCCTGCGGGGGTTCGGGGGAACTCCCGAGTTTAAGGTGGAGGAAGGCCCACAGGCGTTAAGCGCGAACAGTAATACTGCGTTCGCGTAGCCTGTGGGCCTTCCGACTTCCTTTTTGGGGTTCTTAGGGGCGTGCAGCCCCTAAGTCGCGGGTCCGCTGCGTCGAAACAGCGGCAGTTTTCTTTGGTTCTTTCTTTTGCTGCCAAAAGAAAGAACAACCTCCCGGGAGGCAGCCGTTCCCGGTTCACCCCAGCGGCACGTCGATCTCATCCTCGATGGCAAAGCTGTAGATCGTCAGCTTTGTCACCGGTACGGCCAGCCGCTGGGCAAATGCGCGGCGGTAGAGCCTTAACTGCGCGGCGTACTCGTCAATGTAATATTGGGCGTCGCGGCTGCGGTCCGTCTTGTAGTCAAGGATCTCCGCGTGCTCGTCAAAGACCAGCACCAGATCGGCAATGCCCTGCACCAGCACCTCCGCCGCGGCGGCACTCCCCTGCCCTGCGGCGGGCGTGACCTCGGCGGCGGGCAGGGCCGTGATGAACGGTTCCTCCCGCAAAATCTGCTTTGCCAGCCGGATGCGCCGCCAGACCGCACTTGCAAAGAAGGGCCGCACGGCGTCCAAATCGAGCTTGTCCGCCAGCGCAGTGTCAAGCAGCTGCAAGTCGGTCTGCCGCCTGACCTCGGCGTCCAGATCGGGCGCGGGGCCGTCAAACGGCACGCTCTGCATAAAGGCGTGGATGGCTGTGCCGCGCTCTGCCCCGGTCATGCCGGTTTTCTGCAAGAACGCGGGGCGCTCCAGCGCTACAGGCCGCGCCGCGTGGGCCACGGCGCTGACGCTGACCTTGGCGGGCACCTTTTCCAGCGCCTCGCGCGGACTGCGCCAGGCAAAGCTGGCCTTCAGCATTTCCACCACTGCCGGGTCCGCCGCGGGGGCGGGCGGTGCGGGCGGCTGTTCGGTCTCCTCCGGCAGGGGCAGCACGCGGATGGCCAGCGGTGCGCGGTGCAGCCCGTAATGCGGCAGAAAGCTCGTGTACTCCCACAGTGCGCTGCTGTCCGGGTGGAGCAGCGCCGCGGTCAAGATCCAGCCCGCCCAACTCGTCATGCTGCGCATGGCCTCGGGGCCGGTGGCCTCGGCGGCAGCGCAGAGCGCCGGGAGCTTGAGGGAGGACGCCGTCTTTTTCAGCGGCACCGTGATAAGTAAAGCGTCCTGTGCGCGGGTCAGCGCCACATACAAAACGCGCATTTCCTCGCTCAATGTCTCGGTGCGGATAGCCTGTGCCAGCGCCGCGTAAGGCAGCGTTTTGAACCGCTTGGCCGCACGGGGCGCGCGCAGCATGACGCCGACACCCAGCCGGCTATGGGTCAGCACCGGGCGGATGGCGTCGCTCTGGTTAAATTTGTGGTCGGTGTCGGCCACGAACACCACAGGGAATTCCAGCCCCTTGGAGCGGTGCACCGTCATGATCGAGACGCACCCGGGCCGGGTCTGGCCGCCTGCACTCTGGCTCAAACCGCCGTTGGCCGCAGCGGCGTCCATGGCGCGGATGAGCGACGGGAGACCCGCCCGGCCTGCACCGGCAGCCCAGGCCGTAAAGCTCAACAGGTCCTCGCGGCAGCGCGGGCCGTCGGGCAGTGCGCCCACCGCGGCCAGATAGCCGGTGCGGGCCAGCAGCTCCTCGATCAGCTCGTCCACCGGCAGCGTGCGGGCCAGGCGGCGGTACTCGGTCAGGGCGTCGGTGAACAGCGCAAACCGCTGCGGCTCGCTGTAGAGCACCGCGCCGTACAAACTGCCTGTGGGCCGGGCGCGGCGCAACGCCACAAGGTCGTCCGCCGTGTAGGGGAACATCGGGCTTAACAGCACCGCCGCCAGCGGGATGTCCTGCGCAGGGTTGTCGATGACGCGCAGCAGTGCCGCAAACGGGCGGATGTGCGGCTCGTCCAGCAGGTCGGTGGCGGAGTCCGCAAACACCGGGATGCCTGCGGTGCGCAGCGCACCCTCGTAGGCCGCAAAGCCCTTGCGCCCGCGCAGCAGAATGCAGAAGTCATCGTACCGGCAGGGCCGCGGGCCGTCCTTGCCGCGCACGGGGAAGCCCTGCCCGACCATCTCGGCAATGCGGCGGGCAATGACGGCGGCGTCGCCGTCCACGTCTGCACCGTCGATGACGTCGATCTCGCACATACCCTGATAGGCCGCGTCCTTATCGCCGCCCACCACAAGCCGCTGGCCGTCGCCGTAATCGACGCCGCCCAGCCCCCGGGAGAAGAAGGTCTCAAACAGATAGTTGATGCCCGCAATGACGCCGGGCGCACTGCGGAAGTTCGCGTCCAGCGCCAGCGTGGACGGCAGCGGCGCGGGCTGCGGGTGGGGCTGCCAGCGCTGCTGCTTGTCCACAAAGATGCCGGGGTCGGCCAGTCGGAAGCGGTAGATGCTCTGCTTGATGTCGCCGACAAAGAACAGATTGTCGGCCTCGGGCCGCGCCAGCGCAAAATAAATCGCGTCCTGCAGTGCATTTGTGTCCTGGTACTCGTCCACCAACACGGCGGCGTACCGTGCGCTGACCGTGGCGCAGAGCGGTGTGCGCTCGTTGGTCTCGGTCAGCAGCAGGTCCAGCGTCAGGTGCTCATAATCCGCGTAGTCCAGCACCTTTTCGGCGCACTTGGCCGCAAAGCAGCTGTCGGCAAACGCCTGGGTCGCCCGCACCAGCGCGGCCACCAGCGGCGCGGCGCGGCGGCGGTCTGCGGCGAACTCCTCCGCCGTGCAGAGCAGCACGTCCTTTTGCAGGCTCGTCATCTGGTCCTTGGCACGGTCCCGCAGCTGGGACGCGGCGGACGCACACTGGTTGGCATCCTTGCCGCCCTTGACGCTGCCCGCGCGCCGCCAGCCGGTCAGGACGGCGTCCAGCGCGGCCAGGCTCTTGTCCCAGTCGCCTTCCTTTAGATAGTAGCAGAGGTTTTTCACCCGTGCGGCGTCGTCCTGCATGACGGCGGTGTAGGCCCGGTCTGCAGCCTCGTCGCGGGCCGCAATGGCTGCGCCGCTTTCCAGCAGCGTTTTGGCACCCTGTGCGCGGGCCAGCGCAATGCCCAGCAGTTCTTTGCCCCAGAGCGTATCCTTCGGCGGGGCGTCCTGCTGCCACATTGCGGCAAAGGCCGCCAGCGATGCCGCCGGGTGGGGCAGCGCACGGGTAAAGTGGTAGAGGTCGAGGATCGCATCCCCCGCCGTATTGTCGGTGCGACCCCGGTCATACAGGTCGGCAAAGGCGCGAAAGTCAGGGTCCTGATAGGCAGTCTCCAGCGTCGCGGCCAGCGTCTCCTGCTCAATACGGGCCAGATCGGCCTCGTCCGCCGTCTCAAAATCCGGCGGTACATCGAGCATCGCAAAGTGCTGCTGCACAAAATGCAGGCAGAACGCATCCACCGTGCCGATGGACGCACGCTGCAACAGCAGCTGCTGGCTGCGCAGATGCAGATCGCCGGGGTGGGCGCGGACCTCCTGCGCCAGGCGGGTCGTGATGTCGGCGCGCAGCTTGGCCGCAGCGGCATTCGTGAAGGTCATAATGAGCAGCTGGTTCGCGTCCACCGGGTGGACCGGGTCGGTGATAAGCCCGACGACGCGCTCGACCAACACGCGGGTCTTGCCGGAGCCGGCAGCCGCCGAGACCAGCAGACTGCCGCCCCGCGCGGAGATGGCCGCCGCCTGCGCCGGGGTAAATTGAATTTTGGGTTGTTCGGGCATGGGGGTGTCTCCTTTATATGAAAAGGCTTCCACTGCGGGGGGAAGCTGCCGCCGCAGGCGACGGATGAGGGGCAGCCTTGCCGCGGCCTCCCATTCACGGGCTACAATGGCCGCGCCGCCCCTCATCCGTCTGCGGTCGGGGCCGCAGACACCTTCCCCCAAGGGGGAAGGCGTTCTCATTCCGCAAACGGGTCATCCTTGATGTTGATCGTTCTCTCGTGCTCACCGTCGCGGTGGGTGCAGGCGCAGCGGAACTCACAGTAGGTGCAGGGGGATCTGCCGCCGGTGCAGAGCGGCTCGGCGTCAATGCGGCCGCCGTACAGATTCTTCGCCATATCGATGAGAAGTCCGTCCAGATGGTCGCGGATGCGGCCCAGCTTAGCCGTGTCGGCCAGCGTGCTTTTGGCGTTCAGCGGCTTGCCGGTCTTGGCGCTGAAGGACAGCGGCACAAACTCGCCGGTGCCCTTCGTGTCCATGGCGCGGTAGATGCTCTCCTCGTCCAGCAGCAGGCCGTTCATCGGGTAGGTCGGGGCGGGGTCGGCATCGTCGCCCAGCTCGCTGCGGTCCACGCTCTTGGGCGCGGGGTCGGCCAGCAGGTATTCGACGCCCGCCGCCGTCGCGCCCGGGAACTGCCGCTTGGCGTTGCGCTCCAGCGTGAAAAGATACAAAAGCATCTGGCAGTCGAGGCCGCAGTAGACCTCCTTCAGCTTAAACTCCTTGCCGCCGGTCTTGTAATCGACGACGCGCAGATAGGTGCGGCCCAGCTTTTCCAGCGGCATGGCATCGACGCGGTCCACCGTGCCGACGATGCGCACGGTATGGCCCGCGCCGTCGTCCAGCTCCACCGGGTCAACGCGGGGCGCGTCGGGGTCGTCGGCATCGGGACGGTCATCAATGCGCAGCTCAAACGCGACGGGCTGAAAGCCCGACTGCCGCAAATCGCGCTGGATGAACCCCAGCAGCCCCACCAGATTGCGGCGGATGCGCCCGATAAGGTACTCCATCCGCAGTGTCATGCCGGGCAGGTTGGCTGCGGTGTACTCGTCCACCAGATCGTTGACGAGCGTCTCCAATTCCTCCGGTGTCAGGTCCTTAAACGCCTCACCCTGGCGGCGCAGGGCGTTTTCCAGTACCCAGTGGGTCAGCGTGCCGCTGATGTTGGGGGCCAGCTCGGCCTTCTGGCGCGGCGCGGCCTTTAAAATGTACTGCAAAAAGTAGCCGAACGGGCAGTATTGGTATTTTTCGAACCGGGTCGGGCTGATGTGCAGCCCCGGGCCGAGCAGGGCCTCCAGCGCAGCGGTGTCCTCGACGCGCTGCTCCGCGCCGGCGGTGTCGGCGGCGCGGCGGACGGCCTCATAGCCGGGGGCCAGATTTGGGCTTTCGTCCAGCACGGCGCGGACGGCGGCACCGGCAGCGCCCTGCCCGGGGTCCTGCGTCAACGTGCCGAGCATATCCAGCGCGGCGGCGGGGGCCGCCGCCAGCTGCACCGCGGTGGGCGCACAGGGCGGCACCTGCAAATATTGCAGCACCGGGGCCAGCGCGGCGCTGGCGGGGGCCGTGTCCCCGGCATGGGCGGCGGTGGGCCAGCTCAACCAGAGATACTTCCGTGCGACGGTCAGCGCCTTATAAAAGCAGATGCCTTCGCGCAGGACCTTATTGGCAAAGCAGTCGGGCAGCTCGGCCCCCTGCGCCATCATCAGGTCGCGGTCCGCGTGGGTCAAAAGCCCCTGGTCGCCGGGCGTCTGTGGGAACTCGCCCTCCAAAAGGCCCACCACAAACACGGCATCGGTCTCGGGCAGGCGCATACGGCCCGCCGTCGTCACAATGACGCTGTCAAGGCTCTGCGGTATGTGTCCCATATCCGTCGTGCGCAGCAGCAGCGTGAACAGCTCGGCGTAGTCCGCGGGGGAAAAGACCTCATCCCCCAGCAGCCGCGCCAGCTGGTCCAGCAGACCCATGACAACGTTCCACTCCCGCAATACCTCATCTGCGTCGGGCAGACGGCCCCGGTCACGCAGCGCGGCGGCCAGACGGTTCAGCGCATCCTCGGCTCCGAGGGACTGCAAGAACAGGTAAAGCTGCTTTGTCAGCGCGGCGGCGGGCGCACCGGCGGCTTTTTTCACAAAGGCGGCGACGCGCTCCATCAAAAACGCGCGGGCGGCCTCGGCGTCGGCAAGCGTCTGCACGTCCTGCTCTGTGTCGCGCCCGGCATAGCCCGCCGCGCTGCGGGTGAAGGTCCCGCGCCAGTCGGCGGCAGTCAGCGGCCAGGTGTAGGCGTAGTTTTCCAGTGCGCACTGCTGGGTGTCAGGCAGGTCAACAAGACCGGTTTTCAGCAGACGCAGCACGCTGCGGCTCGACACACCGCGCAGCAGATCCAGCGCGGCGTGCACGGCGCGGGCCGGGGCGGTATTCTCGGGGCTGGTTGCCTCGTCGCAGAAAAGCGGGATGTTCTGCAGGCGGAACTCATACCGCAGCGGCGCTAAGTACTGATCGGCATTGCGGCAGATGACCGCCATGCGGCTGTAGGGCGTGCCCTGCCGTGCGCGGGCGGCGATCTCGGCGGCGACGGCCTTGGCCTCGGCCTGACGGGACGCCGCGGCGTGGTAGGTGATGGCCGGGTGCGCGGGGTCAACGGTAAGCTCCGGCGTGTAGGCCGGGTCGGCCAGCAGCAGGTTCAGCTCGGCCAGCGCGGGGGCGTCGGCGTGGCGTCGGTCCGCGGTCAGGACCTCAGTGTGGGTGGGGATGTTCGCATCGTTCGCCATCCGTTTTAACGTGTGGATGACATGCTTCGCGCCGCTGAACAGCCCCATGCCGCCGTCTGAATCCTGCTCACCGTCGCAGCACAGGCAGACCGTCACGTCGGCCACCGGCAGCATGGCCGCCAGCAGGGCACGCTTGGGCGCGTTGAAGGTGTCGAACTCGTCGATGAAAACGGCCCGGCCCGCGAAGAATTCCGCGTCCAGCCGCTCCGCCGCGCGCTGCTGGCGGTCCCCCGGGTCCATGGCGCTCTGGGCCAGCAGCCCCTCGTAGGCGTTGTAAATGAGTGCCAGCTCGTCGAGCTTTTCGCGGTCCGCGCCGGGCGTTTTGGCGTATTCCGCCAGCATTTCCGGCGTGACACCGGCGCTTTTCAGCTCGCTGATCGTCTGGGCGGCCTTCTCGCAGAAGGCCGCGCTGCGGCGCTGGCGGCTGTAGTAGACGACCTTGTCCAGCAGCGAGTCCGCCGCGCGGCGCAGCAGCAGCGCGCGGCCCGCCTCGGTCAGCGTCGGCACCGCCGCCCCGCCGTAGCGGCGCAGCAGCGCCTCCGACAGTGAGGTGAAGGAGTAGCTATCCACATAGGCGGACAGGCTGTCGCCGAGCGTGCGGTAGAGCACGCCTTCCGTGGAGGAGGTGAACTGCTCCGGCACGATCAGGATGCTGCGCTCTCCCCGCTCCGCGCGGGTGCGCAGCTCTGCCAGCATTTGATAGGATTTACCGGACCCGGAGGGGCCGAGGATGAAATGTAACATGGTGGTTCCTTTTACGTAAGCCTTCCCCCTTGGGGGAAGGTGGCTGAGGCCCCGCCCGAGGCCGGATGAGGGGCGAGTTTGCCGCGGCAGACCGTCAACAGGCAACCATATCGGGCTTGCCCTCATCCGTCAGCGGGCGGGGCCGCTGACAGATTTCCCCGAGGGGGAAGCCATTCGACCCACAAGCTCTGCGAGCGCGAACCTCACCTCATACCTTCCAAACACCAGCGCGTTTTCCGCTTTCGTGGGGTAGTCAGACTGTGCGCCGGAGAGGCAGAGAGCCGGGTAGAGGACGCAGAACCAGTTGCGGCCCCGGGCAGCGCCCAGTTCAATGCGCAGGGCAGTGTACTCCCCGCCGGGCAGGGCAAAGCTGCCGTAATCCCGGGCAGCAAAGGCAAACCGCTCCAGCCGCAGGCAGGCGGTCTGGGCACTGTGGGCGCGGTGCAGGGCATTGTCCGCGGCGTTTTGCAGCGCGGGCAAAGCGGTTTGCAGCGCCGCCGCGGCCTGTTGCGGGGTGTCGGCCCGGGTCACTGCTTCTGGGATGGCCGCCAGCACAGCGTCCCGCACCTGCAATTTCAGCAGCTGGTCGTCCCAGGTATCGCTGTTGGCCAGGATATGCAGCCGGATCGTATCAGCCCGCACCCGGGCGGCGGTGCGCTGGTGCCAGTCGGCCAGCGCGGTAAGTACAAGCGTCAGCGCCAGCCCAAGGCCAACGCCCAGCTCCAGCACACGGCGGGTATGGCTCGTCATAACACATTTCCCCTTTCAACCGGAGTATGGGATGAAAGGGGAAACTCTAAGCATTATTTTTTTGCCCCAAACAGGCGGCGGACCGTCACGCGGGGGCCGCCGTGGGTCGGCTTGCAGAGATAGACCTGCTTGTAGCCGTTTTTCAAGGCGGCTACAGCGCTGCGGGCGGCGTTCTCGTCGTCAAAAATGCCGAACACCGCCGCGCCGCTGCCGGTCATCTGGGCCATGACGGCCCCATGCTCCCGCAGCGTCTTGCAGATAGCGGGCGTCTCCACCGCACCGGAGCAGTGCTCCAGCGCGTTGCCGCCCGCGGCGCAGACCCCGGCCAAATTGCAGTCGCGGATGGCCTGCTCCTGCGCCTCGCAGTCGGGGTGGACAGGGCTGCCCATCATGTCATACCGGGCGAACGCCTCAGGCGTCGAGACACCGACGCTGGGCATCGCCACCACGAACCGGCAGTCCGGGCAGGGCGGCAGGGCCTTCATCAGGTCGCCCACGCCGCGCACGCGGCAGGTGCCGCCCAGCAGCGCAAACGGCACGTCCGCGCCGATGCCCGCACCGATGGCACACAGTTCGCTCATGGACAGGTGCGCACCGTACAGCTCATTCAGGCCGACGAGCACGCCGGCGGCGTCGGCACTGCCGCCTGCCATGCCCGCGCGGACCGGCACGCGCTTGTAAATCGTCATATCCACACCGGCCAGCAGGCCCGTGTAGTCAAAAAAGGCCAGCGCCGCCTTGACGGCGGTGTTCTTGTCGTTGACCGGCACAAAGCTGCCGGGCAGCGTCAGGGACAGATCATTGCTGCGGCGCAGCGTGATTTTTTCATACAGATCAATCGTCTGCATGACCATATCCAAATCATGGTAGCCGTTGGGCAGCGTGCCCACAACGTCCAGCGACAGGTTCAGCTTGGCCGGGGCCAGCACCGTTACCGAGCGGTATTGCATAGGGGTCACTCCTGTTTTTACTTTTTTATCCAGCCGTGTTCGGTCAAAAATTCGCGGATGCGCTTCATCGCGGTCTGCAAATGGTCTACGCTGTAGGCGTAGCTGATGCGGGCATAGCCCTCGCCGGAGGCACCGAACGCCGAGCCGGGGATGATGGCGACCTCCTTTTCCCGCAGCAGCTGCTCGCAGAACTCGCTGCTGGTCAGGCCGCTGATCTGGATAGACGGGAACACGTAGAATGCGCCCCGCGGCTCAAAGCAGGTCAGGCCCATATCGTTCAGCGCCTTGACGACGTAGCGGCGGCGGCGGTTGTACTCGTCGCGCATCATCTCGATCTGGTCGTCGCACTGGCGCAGCGCCGTGATGGCCGCGTACTGGCTCGTGGTCGGCGCGGACATGATGCAGCTTTGGTGGATCTTCGTCATAACTTTGACAAGCGGTGCCGGACCGGCGGCGTAGCCGAGCCGCCAGCCGGTCATGGCGTAGGACTTGGAGAAGCCGTTGACCACAATCGTGCGCTCCGCCATGCCGGGCAGCGACGCAATCGAAACGTGGCGGTCCAGGCCGTAGGTCAGCTCGGAGTAAATTTCGTCGGACAGCACCAGCACATTCGTCTCGCGCAGGACGGCGGCGATCTCCTCCATCTCGGCGGCACTCATGACTGCGCCCGTGGGGTTGTTGGGATACGGGAAGATCAGCAGCTTCGTCCTGGGCGTGATAGCCGCGCGCAGCTGGTCGGCGGTCAGGCGGAACTGATCCTCGGCGCGGGTGGCAATATGCACGGGCACGCCGCCGGTCAGCTGGGTGATCGGCTCATAGCAGACAAAGCACGGCTCTGGGATAATGACCTCATCCCCGGGCTGGACCACCGCACGGATGGTCAGGTCGATGGCCTCGCTGCCGCCGACGGTGACCAGGACATTTTCCTCTTTATAGTGCAGTTCAAATCGGCGGGCCAGGTAGTTGCAGATCTCGCTGCGCAGTTCTTTTAAGCCCGCGTTGGCGGTGTATTTGGTACGGCCCAGTTCCAGGCTGCGGATGCCGGCATCGCGCACGCTCCAGGGCGTTTTGAAGTCCGGCTCGCCCACACCCAGAGAGATGCAGTGGGGCATATCGGCTGCCAGGTCAAAGAACTTGCGGATGCCCGAGGGCCGCATGGATTTCGCGGCAGGCGCAAGCAGTTCATCGTAGTTGATCACAGGACGGTACACTCTCTTTCATCGGGCTCTTCGGGCAGATACAGGCGGCCGCCGCGCTTGTAGGGGCGCAGCACAAAGCTGGTGGCGGTAGAGAGCACGTCGTCCAGCGGGGACAGGCGCTTTGCCACGAAGATGGCGATCTCCTGGAAGCTGCGGCCCTTGATGATGACCTGCAGGTCGTAGCTGCCGCTCATCAGCAGCACGGTGTCCACCTCGTCAAACTGGGCGATGGTCATGCCGATATCGTCAAAGCCGCGGGCCTTATGGGGGGTGACGCGCAGCTCAATGACAGCCTCCACGAGGTTGACGCCGGCCTGCTCCCAGTCGACGAGAGTCTCATAGCCGCGGATATAGCCCTTGGCGGCGGCCTCGTCCATCATGGCGGCGACTTCCTCGGGGGTCTTATCCAGCATAGCCGCGATATCCTCAATGGGCATACGAGCGTTCTTTTCCAGAATACGCAGTAATTCTTCCATAGTACCACACCTCACTCAAATATATGTGGCTATTATAGCATATTTGTCGGGAGATTGCATCCCTGTTTATGGGATTGCAAAAAAAATCAGCACCTCCATACAGAGGTGCCGATGCTGATATAGAAACTGTTTACTCCGCCGTGCTTTCGCTGTCGGCGGTGTCCTCCGTGGATTCTGCGGTGTCCTCTGCAGGCTGGGCGTCGCCCTCTTCTGCGGGCTGCTCGCCTTCCGGCTGCGGTGCTTCCTCCGCCGGGGCGGTGTCGGCGTTCAGCTGGTCGTTCTGCAGGTCCTCCACCAGGGCATCTGTCGGGGCAGGCGTGGGCGTAGCTTCCACCTTCATGTCGCTTTCGCGCAGGGCGGTCAGGTACCACTGGCGGTTCTCGCCGCGGGTGAACACGTAGTCCATATACTTCGTCGGTTCGGTGGGGGCCATCAGGCTCAACTCACCGGTGGTGTTGTTCGCGGCGGTGGGCACATAACCGACCGTGACGATGCGTTTGCCATCCTTCTGGGAAATCATCTCCACCGTGGGCGTGTACAGAGCCACCGAACTGGTGACAGGCACGTAATAGGCCTGCTTTTCCTCATCGTACTGGTAGACGAACTCCGACGTGCTGAACGAGCCTTCCGTCACCTGGTAGTCCGGCCCCAGCAGGTTGGAGATATAGGTGTCGATTTCCAGCGCAGG
>OIXA01004268.1_pt1 | contig 13945 bp, 15 predicted proteins | sample 1587721 | NCBI WGS metagenome assembly OIXA01 (sample SAMEA3888900, study PRJEB22519) | human gut metagenome | biome: human gut; feature: human-associated habitat; material: faeces | place: Denmark | collected 2013 | reverse complement strand
GGTATTTCTGTATCCTTATCCTTCCTGGCCGATAAAATAACCGCTGTTTTCATTAGAGTCCAAAATAAAGTGACATCGTAAAGAATGATTTATTATTATAAGGATTCAGTACATAACTGGCACTGACAGGTAACTTAAAGTTACCAAACTTGAATGCCGTACTATATTTGGCATTGATATTTACCACATTGAATCCACTTTGATTGTTTGTATAAAAACCCTTATTCAAATTGGCTCCTACACATAAAGCTATATTATTGTCTTCCGTAAAAGAGTGAGTGTAACCAACCTCAGCATACGAAGAATACATTTGCTTTCCATCTGCATTTTTGTCTGCTCCAAAGATATAAGTTGATACTGTAACCCACAAAGGAACCTTTGTTCCAGTCCATGTAGCGTAAGCCTCAACCCAATGTCCCGTCTCGCGATTGCTCAACTTGAAGTACTGGTCTTTTTCACCAACGGAAGAAGGATAATAGTAATCAGAAACACCAACAGTAAACTCACTGGCAGTATAAGATACACCTAAATCAACTTCCTGATGACTACCATCAATGGCATAACCACCCATAGCAAACGCACTGAATCCATGCGTATTATAGCCAATCATCGGAAATACCGTAGGGGCAGTTCCGTATTCAATACCACGCCACATATACTTTGTGGACAATTCCAAACTTGCAGAAAAAGGAGAATCCTTCAGATTACTTTCCGCATTGGCCATCATTGCCCATAAAGACAGTGGCAACATCAGCAATAGTTTCAATTTATTCATTGTATATTACTAACTTATTTTTTCAATATATCTTCGTATAGAGCCACATACTTTCTTGCGGTACTTTCTATACTGAAATATGAGAGGACATAGTGATAGGCAGAATCTATAAACTCCTTCGTTGGATAATTGTCTAAAATATGCTCTATTGCATTGGCACAACCATCTACAGAATCGGATTCAAAATAATAGCCATATTTTCCATTAGCAATAACTTGCATTGGACCTGGATTATCCGAAATCAGAACTGGGACTTTTGCTGCCATTGCCTCGGCTACCGTCAGCCCAAAGCCCTCTATTCGTGAGGGCTGAACATATAGATTATAATCACATATATGCTTGTAGATATATTCGCGAGGCTGATTACCTTTAAGAGTGACATAATCAGACAAATTCATAGCTTTAATCTGCTCTGACAACAATTGAAAATCACAGCCAGTACCAATATAATCCAAATGGATATTATTTATACCACGACCAACTAAATTGGCTATTGCCTTTAGTAATATATCCTGCCCTTTCTCTGAAAACACGACACGTCCAACTTGCAAAATCGAAAATACAGAAGATTTTGAAAAATTTTTTTTTGGTACTATCAAATTTGCATTTACTCCATTATTGATGAGTACGGAATCATACCCATTCTGTTTCAGCATATCTTTAACTGAGTGAGAAATCGCAATAATTGCCTTATGCCACCTATATTTATGCTCACTAATAGAATTACAGTGTACTGTTCTTACATAATTTGCTTTGATAAAAAGATAATTAATCATATTAGTATTATGCAAATGAACGATGTCATAATGATTAAATAGAACAATTGCATTCATTTTTAATATGTAGCAAGGATTCTTAGTTCCTCTAGGTCTCAAAAGAGTTATGACTTTACAACGTTTGTCTAAACGAGAAATAAGACTATCATCTATCATATCATTAACAACAAGTAATGTTACTTTTTCTGATTTAACTTGATAGTTAATAATATCGCAAAGCATATTCTCTGTACCTCCATTCAATAGAGACCAAATTATATGTAAAACTTTCATTTCTATCTATATTAAATATATAATATACTTTTTACTAATCTATATGTTTTACCCAAACTATTTTTTCTTATCGACTTGAAATAAGAAGACCATAGCAGGGATTTCAATTCTTTTTTGTTGTCATCCAAAAATGCTCGATATTCAGGATGAGAACGATAGGAGGATGTCAAGAGTCCATAAGATAGGCTAAAGGCACCTTCCTCCAATATAGTTATTTCCTTATAACTAGAAGAGGATTCCGAAAGCTTTCGGAAATTCTTGATAATCCAGAAAGTATCATGAAATCTCTTCATCTTAAAAGTTGAAGTGATACTTCCACTCTCTCTGATATTATAATTATACCAAATTCGTTTCAAAGGCAATACACATTGTGCCTTGGTATAACATCTAATCAAGAAGTCTTGATCCTCATGATAAATGCCTGGAGTAAACTCCAACTCATACTTCTGCAAAAAACTTTTAGAGAACAAAAATCGTTGAGCAATGCCTGTTGGCAACTTTCGACAAAAGAAATATCCATCATGCACCTCGCCATAATACTTGCAATAAGATGGCTTAGAAAAAAGAGTGGTAGGAGTAAAATTATCTCCCCTTTGCTCATTCAAGTCGAAGCAAAACATTTCCACATAGGGATGATGAGTAATTTCTCCCAATGCCTGACTTATGGAATTTTCAGTAATGCTATCATCACTATCCACTACCCAAATAAAATCACCATTAGCCACCCTCATACCTGAATTTCTGGCACAACTCAACCCTTGATTTATCTGATTGATTATTGTAATATTCGAATGCAAAATTGCAAACTCTTGAACAATATCCATAGAATTATCCGGAGTACCATCATTTACAATTATAACTTCAAAAAGATGGTCATCAACTTTTTGGTTATATATACTATCTAATGTTCCTCGAATATAAACTTCAACATTATAAACAGGTATTATTATTGATATATATTTCATGTTATAAAAAATTATAGTTCATAGCTTCACCTTGCATTAAATAACTATACAAAGTATAAATCATCCATACTAATAATAAAATTTTCCCAACTGACAGTTTTTTTATATCAGATAAAAAAACATATTCTTTAATAATTAAAGAATACATTAAAGGAGAAAATATTGTCAAATACCATACAAGCCTTTTTAAAAGTTCCTGAGATTGAAAAATTGGATATATAATTAAACCTATCACAGACAAATGATAAATAAAAAAATAAAATTTATTCTCATGACTTTTTAAGAACTTATCACCATAACAAATAAGTAACAATGTCGAAACTTTATTTATTGCCATACGAAAAGGCGTATCCGTGTTTTCTAACATACCTACTTTATCAGCCCAAATATTAATATTGTCTACATAAGATTCCTTGCCTACATAAATGGCAATGAAATTAAAATTATCATATATATATGTAAAAATCGAATCGGAATATTTTTGTAATATAAAAGATATAAAAAACAACACTAAATAAGTTTTTAATAAACGATGACCTATCCATTTTAAATGGTACAACAAGTAAAATATTATAACAAACATGAAACTTGTACTATGTAGTAAAATTGCTAGTAAGCAACAAACTATATATTTTTTCAAGTCATTACTGCTTAAATATTTACAAGAGCAAAGAATCATACCCATCGCTGCATATTGCCTTGAAACCGTTAAGGAATTTGTTAAATGCAAGCATATAAATAACGGAACAAAAATGTATAAATAATTTATATTTTCTCTCCCTAAAAAATAAAGAGGAAAGACAAAACTTACAGCCATAACAGTAAATATCGTCCACGACCCAAGCCCAAAATATTTGCCAAACAATATAGATAAAGCTTTAAAGCCTAATTCAATATCTACATTATAGCCCAGAACTATTCTTCTATAACACTGGTCAAAATGAAGCCAATCTATACCAGTATTATAGCGCAGACCTATTAATAATGATATAGCAATAATACTAATCCAAGAAAATAGCCAATATTTTTTAGAATCTTTAAGCGCAAAAATACTAAAAGTAAGAGCTATTATAAATATAATCAAATAAGGTATCATATTTCTTTTTAACTCAAATTACTTACTTGTTGCACTGATATTTTTTTAAAATATTTTTCAAACGCATCAGTATTGTTAGTTGCTTTGTTTGTAACCAAGTACCACTATAATCATGGATACAATAAGTTGAATTGTTAGCAAGATATATTTTTGTTTTAAAATCTTTAGCACAAAAAAACTCAAACGGGTAAATATGTACTTGTTGATTAATTACAAGTTCTTGATTATCAAATTTAAGCTCTTTAAATAAAGACAGTTCCTTTATTCGCAAAGTATTTGGAAGCAAATCAAGATTACCATATTTCGTAATAAAAGAGATTGTCTTATATGAATTATAAAAATCTAATATCCAATCCGTTTTTTTTTCGGCCCCAATAACACCTGTTCCTATTACGTTATTAGCCTCATAACCAAGAAATGACTTATCATACAATAAATTGTTAAATTTTTTCAAGACAATAATATCTGTGTCGAAATATATGCCTCCAAATTCATAGAGAGCATATAATCTAGCAACATCAGAGACAAAAGCATACTTTTTAACTGCGTAAGCTTCTCTTGTATATTTTATTTTTCTATAATCAAAATTTGATTCATTCCATTCCATAATTTTAAAATCAGGAAGATATTTCTTCCATGTTTCAATACACTCTAGTACCTTTTGTGGTTTTGGCTTTCCACCAAACCAACAATAATGTATAATCTTTGGTATCATAACTTCTAAGCTTTTAAAACATTTTCCAAATATGAAACAGACTCTTTTCGTAACTTATCAAGGAAAAGAGAAATTTTATCATACTCTATATGCCTATCGAACGAATAATCTGCGTCTTCACGAAAACGACCTTCTAATCCAAATTGCTTTAATGTATCCAAAATTCGGCTATTATCAGACACATTAGATGCACCTGGACGCTTATGAAATGTATAAAAGTCCTTTTTGAAATTTATAGAGAATATGGTTCCATGAAACGAATCTGTTACCATACAACTACAATTCTTTATCAAACCTACAAATTCAGAAGGTCCAACACCACAAAGTATATATTTGTGATATTTTTGGAAAATAATATAATTTTTGGAAATAATATAAAGTTTTTTATTCTCTTTTTTCGCTAATTTCTTTGCAAACTCACAGATACATGTTTTACTCCCTAAAATATAGCATAAAATATAGCCATTTTCATTTATCGGGTTTCTTGCTATTTCACTCCAATCTTTAGCATTCAATAATAAAGTTGGATCTATAACCTGCAGAACATTTCGGTCCAACGCTTTAGTTAGAATTTGACAACCAGAAGTCTCTCTGCAACTAATATAATTGAACTCAGATAGATATTGCTTATACATTTCTAAACAATGATCGTCTACATGATTTCTACCTATGCTTGGAGCGTATGCACACTTTTTCTCAGGTTCATGTACAAACGATAGCAAAAATATTTTAAAAAATTTTTCTTCCACACAATCAGGGTTCCATGTTTGGTCACTACCTACGATATATTTTGAATATTGATTCTCCGTTGTGGATAAATTCTCAATATCAATTGGAAGTGATTCATGTATATACAGCTTTCTAAACTCCTCAAATAGTCGATTATTAATTGAGTTGTTGTCTGCCAAATGACGTCCTACCTTATCAAAGCCTAAAATTCCTTTAATAAAACGACTTATTCTAGAAACTAACGTGACTTTTACTTCATGATAAGGATAATGCCAACCAAAATTAATATATTCTGATTCGAAACCCATCATTTGAATTTTTTTCCATAAAGCATAAGCCTGAAGGCATGTGCCGTAATTATACCAAAATTGATATGAAACAAGTCCTATTTTTTGCATATCTTCTTTATATATTTTTTTATTTTTAAACGTAATGGAATTCTTAAACATCTAGTAACACTATATCTTACCGATTTACCTGCAGTTATGTATTGCCAAAACACAAAACGTTTAGTATGAAAACTTGAGGATTTCAAATAGTTTGTATTACCTGCAAGAACCTCTTCATACTTAATTTCAAATACATTTAAACTATTCTTGACTCCCTGATAAAATCTATTTCCTTTATCAGACAATACTAAGATAAGACTTTTACCTTTGTTATCATCTTCCTCCGGATAGAACTTTGGCAATCCCCAAAAATCACCTATAGAAATATCACTGCCTGTGGCAAAACCTCGTGCCTTACATTCACTACATATTGGCCTGCAATAGAGATTCTTCAAAAAGCCTCTCATATAGATGTTCTGCTCCTTTCCTTCACATAATTGAAAACTATCAGCCTGTATATCTAACGAATAATTTTTCCAACCATTCTGCTTGCTCCTAAAAGATAATTTCTTTATGTTAGAACCATTAGCACCAATCTCTCCCAAATATTTTTTCCATATTAATGGACTTGGCGCACCATGACAACAAAGTTCAACAGAAATATAATTATCAGCATTAGCTAACCGCCCTAAATAGCGATTTATTCCTGCTACTTGACAAGGGGTGCCAGTAAATAAAACCCAGCGTCCTGCTTGCACATAACTTTTTATTTCTCTAAAGACTGCTTCTAATCTACTCTGTACGTATTTGCTTCCAACAAGTTTTTTTAAATCTTCCTTGCTTTGAATGCAGATATGGTGAGTCATTTCGTCCTTATCAAATTCGACTCCACAAACAACTCCTCCATTTTCCAAAACTTCTGTTGCCAAAACAGTGAACACACCACCAGAAGAACTTGTCAAACGCACTTGCTCGTCTTTATTCTGCGCCGCATAACAGGCGATAGGTTCTCTCTGTACAAACGGATTTAGCACAGGACATTTTTTCTCGCATAAATGACAATCCACACATATTTGCTTATTTACATGAGGATACAAGAAACCTTCTTCGTCAGCTTGCATTGTAATACATCCTTTTGTACAAGAAGAAAAACAAGCTGTACATCCGGAACAATCTTTCTTATTTACAATTTCTATCATTTGTGAAATTTCTTTTTTATGAATGAAAATATTGAAATTCTTTCATGAGCAGTTAATCCACATACCAGAATAAAAATACTACATAACAGTACTGATGTTACAGCAGTAATTAACAGTCGAAGGAATCCCTCATCCATCATATACAAAATAGGAAGTGCTGCAACAAAAGACAGACTGCATACTGACAATATTGGACAAACAACCTTCCTTATATAAGGAAAGAGAGGGAAAAACATTAATTCCCTTACCAAATAAATTCTAAAAACCTGTGTCAAAAATGCAACACATAAATGAGTAGCAAACACAACTTCCGGCTGTCCTCCTAATTTCAAAAATAAATATGATACAGGAAGTGTTAGCATTAAGCAACTGCCTGCCACTATCTGGTATTTTCTTATTTTTTTTGTTGCTTGAACAGCACATATCACAGGATTAGCTAATGCTTCAAACATAGAAATCACTAAGATAAAACGAATAAAAGCTACAGTATGATCTGGTACTATACCTAACCAAAGTTGCAATATTTTATGAGCTTCCAAGATTACTGGTAAAGAGAGCATAAACAACAAGAACACAGAGAACTTAGAACTGGAATATATCAATTTATTCATATACTCAAGTTCTCCTGATGCATAGTTTTTCGTTATCTGAGGATTTACCGACATCTGAAAATTACGTGCAAATCCATTAATTGCATTTTGTACTTGAACCGCCACACCTCTTGCAGCATTAACCGCAGGTCCAAAGAATACATTTAATAATATATTTAAGCCTTGGGTCTGACCTGCGCCAGCCAAACAACCAAACATACTCCAACCTGCAAAAGAAGACATATCCTTGAACAATTGTTTATCCCAAACTCTTTGATATTTAGATTCTTCAAAATGCCGTCTACTATAAATGCTATATATAAATTGGAGTAATACTTGTACACAAAGTAGAAAGATAGCATAGCAAATCAACTTATCGGCAGGTAAAACCAAAAGAGTAAAAACAAGCAATAACTTCAATGTAACTTCCAATATTGATATATAAGCAAAAGCACTCATCTTTTCATGGGAAATTATCAATGCATTATAAGGGATAGAAATGACCATTACTACCGTTGAAAGCAGAGAGCATTGCAATACCCAAAAGGCAGCATTCATTCGTCCTTCCGGTATAATCATCTTGTTATACAATAACCATAATCCTACAATTTCTCCAACAATTAATAGAAGGATAGCCATCCCTATATGTATAGATATTGCCATACTAAAGACTTTCTTTAAGCCTACATAGTCTTTCTTTCCTAATGCAAAAGTTATAAACCGTTGTGTTGCAGTGGACATACTACCCGTTATATATGTAAACATGGTCACAAATCCACCTACAACATTATAGATACCAAAATCTTCTACACCTAATGCTTTCAATATTATACGGCTAGTGTATAGAGACACCGCCATCATAAATAGCATTCGGAAATAAAGAAAAAGAGTATTCTTCGCTATTCGTTTATTATTATCTGATGTTTGATTTGACATTTACTTTTTCTTTTCTATTGAATTAAAAAACTCATTTCTATCATTCTCCCAAATGGTATCGTCCTCAACCTCTGGTAAATGAAAGAACTCTATCAAATGATCCTTCAGCTGATTCAACTTACCGTTTACTCGCTTTGAATCATCCAGCGCTACTGCCATCTTTCTAGGATCAATTCTGTAAACTGACATATTTTCTAAATAAGACCATGAATATCTCATCTATCAGCACTATCAAAGCAAATCTAAAGAAATAACTCTGATAGGTGAAATCCGTTGAGGCAAGAACACTAAAATCAGGCTTGTTTACTTGATAGGATAGCGTATTATGCGCACAACGGTTTCGATGCCTATAGACCAACTCTTCATACCTTTTACTCAATGCTGATTTAAATAAATTGTAGGACTTAACTGGTCCAACAGGATAATCAATTTGTCTAAAATTTAAGACTGTTCTAAACTTTGACTTGAAAAAGAGATATTCCCTGTTCTGCCAGATACATAAGTTTGAAGTTGAATACAATTTCTCAATATCATCCTGTATCTTATTCAGAAATGCTTCATCTATTAATGTAGAGGGTTCAAAAGACGGCAGCATCTTCTGTATTACCTCTATCAAATCATTGAATATCCCATTTTTACTGCTATAGGTCGAACATTCACCATACTTTTTCCTGTTGAGGAAATCATACCTATAATCATAGTCATGCGTAGCCAGTTCCCAGCAGATACATTTCATCTTTTGTTCTTGAGCACCTGTCATTTTCAAAAACAAAGATTGCATCAAATATTCACCCATGGGATAGGAATCGATACCATCTCCGATGGCCCTACTCGCTGCTATTCCATCCTTTAATATCTTGATTAAAGGTGAAAGGATAAAATCGGAATGCTGACTAATATACATAAGAAGAATAAATGTTACAAGATTCAACCAATCGTTTACGTATAAATGTCACTCTATTTGAGTTCTTGAGAAAAGAAGGATTTCTTCTCATCCTCTCTATTGCAGTTTCTATCTCCGACTTTAATGTTTCATGCCTTCCTCTATCATTCACTACTACATATTGCTCCCGAATCATACGTCCTTCAAACAAGACATAGTACATTAACCCGAACAGCCAATAATCAGCTTCATACCATGAGGAAAATATTGTGTTATCCTTCAATCCCATGCGAAGTTTCATGTGACTAATAGTAGTTTTCAATGTATTGAAACGTTCTTTCCAAACATCGCCAGGGAATGCAGCAGCAAAATCGAATCTATCAAACTTATCAACTCTGTCTTCCTGTTCTATGCCAAGAATATATGAGACATAGTCTGCATAATAACTTTCTCGCGAGCTATATGCTGAATATCCCATCATAACATCACAAGCTGTATCATGATTAGAAGAACTATATTGAGAAAGAATAGCCAAATACCTGACAAAGTCTATCTTAACAGGTTGCAAATCCTCCATAATCCTCAAATCACCCAACACATCGGAGCCATCATCGCATTTGCCTTCAAAGAACTTTGTGAGGTTTTGATTCTGGTAATACAATGATTTGCGGCTATCCATAGGTTCCAACTTCTTACCAAAATAGTTGATACTTCGAAATAGCTGCGAAAAGTTTTTCTGTACTTCTGTTGCGATTCTTGTTTCAGGCACGACATAGGAGAAGCCTAAATAAGTTTTCTCAAAGAATTCATCAGTAAGACCATTTATCAGGTCATCTGTTATTCTGTTATACTTATCACTTGTATTTATGTTACTAATAATTTCAAACTTTTCCTTGCCATACTTTAGTATATCAGTATATTGCCATAGGAAGCCTTCAGATGGAGAGGCACCATCATCAACAGCACTATCATCTTCATTTGCCACTTTTATGCTATCACCCATCTCAAATTTCTTTTTGTCTGGAAAATAGCCGAGATAAGCTAAAAGTAAAGAAGTAAGCCTCTGCTGCCCATCCAATATCAAATTCTGTCTTATGGTACTATCATCATACAATGCAATTGTAACTGGCTGTACAAACTGTCCATCGGACAATGATTGCAATAAACGTTTTACATCACGTTCACGCCAAACAAAATGACGTTGGTATTCTGGCAAAACTATATTACCAGATAGCATCAACTTAATCCAATGTTTCAGGGTATATTCCCAGTAATAAACCTTATTTTCCATTATCGTTCTACACCTATAAGGAGGCAGGCTCCATGCCAGGAGCCGAAAAGTAGCTTAATAAAATAAGCTCCTGGAACTTCGCCTGCCATTTTTTCTAAAATCATCCCGTCCTTCTTTAGCGTTTAAAAAGGAGTTTTTCGAAAACCTACCCGTCCTTCCTTACCGTTAAGGAAGGCTCCACCTTTCTTACCAAGCCTCTCTTCAATGGTCTTTACACCCTCTTCGGTTCCCCCGTTCCCGGTGGACAGAAACCTCAGGAACGAGAGGATGTAACCGCCCTTAGTGCTGTATATGCCCCACCTGTCTTCAATAGTCTTTACGACCCTTTCGGTTCCCCTTGTAGGGGACAGAAACCCCTGCGGGAGGGTCCTTACCCTATACCCAAGCCCTAAATCCCTACCATAGGGATTAGGGATGTAACCGCCCTCCGGTGCTCGGAACCGCTACGCTCTAAGGTTGACGGACCAAAGCGGTCTTCGCCATGTTGTGCGGGATGGGACCGCCTTCCTATTATCTTGCTAAAGGTGCTGGGTATTACCCCTATTTTAAAACAACATTAGCTTGCAATAAGTCACAAAGAGAGCGTAACGTTTTTAATGTATAAGGACGAATCGTCAAGTCATCACAGATTAACTTCTTATCCTTACCCAAGAAAAACATACCACAATGATCATTAAGACCTGCTTTAACAGGATATATTCTTAATCTATCATGTAAGTTTGCTAAATAACTTGGAGTAAAAAGAGCATAACCCACATAATGGCTTTCTGTCTTTTTAAAAACATACTTACCTTTTTTATTCAAATGCTTTTGGTCTATAAAAGACAGCCTGGACAATGAGACATAAGACTCTACTTCACCATTCGTAAAACGTCGAAGATTAAATGCCGCAAAATTCAACTGATGGGTATTTTCATCATAAAAGGCTGGAGAAGACAACAATCGAGCAATCTCCTCCATATCTTTCAATACTGGTTTCTCAAATGTTATATCACATTCCATTAGGCTATGTTCTTTAAGACTTCCAAAAATTTAGGGAGTTCCGAAAGTGGGAGGATGCCCTCTTTCTCTATCTCTCCATAATTGACATCATACACTATTCTATCACTAAGAATAGATAAACAGGCATCTCCTTTGGAGGTCTTCCATTGCATTAATATATAGCCATTGGTGTTTGGGAATATTGCTAATCCCTGAAGTAATGGTTCGCTACAGCATGCAACAACCTTCAGAGAATAATCACACGCTTCTGATGATATAGAAGGTGAACCGGCGTAATCCCAATTTGCTGGCAAATCTCGAAGTTCAAGAATTCGCTTCTCAAGTCGTTGTCTTAACGAAAGACTTGGCTTCTTTTTCAAGTGTTGCTTCAATAATCGCAAAGCTTCTGCCATAGCATCAGTCACACTGATGTTATTCTGCTCTGCTATCGTTGCATAGCCTTGATATAATGTATTATCGAGTACCAATGTTGCCATAAGCGTAATATTCTAATTATTGCCTGCAAATATAAGGGTTTTCTGTGAAACCACCAAATTTTTGGAGGAGTTTTTGATTCTTGCTCTAATCTCCCACAGATTTGGCTTTACTTCCCACTGGTCAGTGGGTCCGGTGGACAAATCTCCCTTCGGCCGCCGATTTTCAATTCACGGATTTGCACAGATACTCTCGTTGCAAGCAACGGTTCTCACTAAACTTCGCAGCAATAGATATTTCTCTGCACGCGAATTACGCATTGATTTTACTGAACACGAATTGCACGAATTACACGAATATGTTGCTTAGTCTCTAAAGATTCGAGAGATTCAAGAGATTCGTGTTCAAAAATCAACACTCAATATTATTTCTTAGTCGCTCACGGATTTCAAACAACTTCCATCCTCTCTTTGCCTTGATATGAACAGAAGACTTCAAGAAGTTGAGCATTTATAATATAGAAATGATACCAAGTAATAAGCTTAGCACTCCCAAAATAGCACCAAGCCATCCCAAGCGCACACTTAACTTCGAGATTTTATCTCCTGCAACAAGCATGTCATTAGCCATCTTGATATGAACTAATGTAGCATTAGCCCGTCTGCCCTGAAAGACATTTTCCACTCGCTCCTTTATCACCTTTATATTATTTATAGCATTGTCTGTATTAAATGCACATGCCTGTAGCGTATGGTCATCACCAAGAGCTTTGTGATAAGAAGCATTGTTATGAGAATACAATAAAGCACGATAATAGACAACCTCCCCTAAGATATCTATACATCTTGCATCAAAACTTTCAAACTTTTCCTTGTACAAGACATCACGATAATCTGGTGAATCCAAGATACTCATAAGATAGGATGCATCAAATTCCAATTGTTCAGTAAAGTCTCGGAATCGTTTTTCATATTGGCGCAAATAAAATATTAAAGGTTTGTTGTCTGGAGAAGAAATCTGAGAGTCGCTTTCCTTCGTACATACATAAGCATCAAGAATGGAATCACAGTCATCCGTATGATTCTTATGTTCATGATAAAATCCCTTGACATAATGATATATGGGGTTTGTCAAAGCCTTAATTAGCAATTCAGTATCAGCAACAGACACATCAAATGAATAGAGGATAAAGCCATTATCGTTAGCCCCCTTATGCATCAAAGAAAATTCTACATCAATTCCACGCAAGGAGAGAATCACGATAATGTTTTCTTGTGAATCTAACTTTAATGACAAATGGCACTGGCATCCTACTTCATCAGAAATATCTTCTTTTTCTAAAAAAGAATTCTCTGACAAGGGAACTGGTGCCACATGATATATGGATGGAATCCAAAAAACGCAATACCCATTCATTATTTATACTCCTAAAGCATAAAAACGTTGTCCATCTAGTCGTTCCAAGCGAGTTGGCTCACGATAGAATTTTTCCTGCTCCTTGCCAAGCTTGGTTATTTGCCAAGTAGAGTTTACTTGTTCCAACTTATCATTTGTAATGCCTTTCTTGATAAAGCCCATACGACAGAATTGATTGAAGAATTTTTCTCCAATCTCGCCGATCAATTCTTTTTTGCTACCATGTTGTTTCTTTGCAATAAACAATATGGCTTCTTTTCTATCGTTAATCATAATTCCTATCTCCTATTATTTTATATCTTTTCGGCTGCAAATATACGACTTTCTTCCGTAAATACCAAGGAATTAAGAGAAAATCTTCACTACGCAACCAATTTATAAGTTATCAACCTATTTTGTTTCTTCACCCCATACTCCACAAGACGGTCTTTCCAGAGTTTCAGGGGGCAGTTCTTGGAAATCTCGGTGTAGAGCTTGAGGCTCTTCTCTGTTAACTTGACAATGCCATCGGCTACTGATGGGTGATAAGGGAGAGCAGCTGTCTTTATGATAGACG
>OIXA01004265.1_pt1 | contig 13947 bp, 11 predicted proteins | sample 1587721 | NCBI WGS metagenome assembly OIXA01 (sample SAMEA3888900, study PRJEB22519) | human gut metagenome | biome: human gut; feature: human-associated habitat; material: faeces | place: Denmark | collected 2013 | reverse complement strand
TATTACAGATTGTTAGCTAAGGAACGCACGTCAAAAACACAGCGTGATGTGTTTCAAGACTACTATATGAACGGTAAGCTGCGTGCGCAGGGAGGTTTCAACTTCCTAGATTTGAGCAACGACAAGAACACTGTGCTTGACGGAGATGTAACAACTTACTATCCCAATGGCTCGATGAAGTGGCGTTGCAACTATGTAAACGGCAAGCGAGAGGGTTACTTCACCCTGCTGATGCACGATGGTTCGATTGGCGTGATAGACTATCAGAACGGTGAACCCAAGTATGATTACATCTCAATAACGCACAAGGACGGCACCGTAACGCAGAAGTCGCTCGGCCATTATCGTAATTTGATACAGTAAATTATATTCATAAGCGCTTCAATCCCAGGCTCTTCAGCGGAAGATGTCCTGGGATTGTTGTATTCATACCCCGCTTATGGCAGGGCCGATGGCTTATAAATCAAGGTCTAACTCAACGGGACAGTGGTCGCTGCCCGTGACCTCGCTCCAGATGTCGGCACTTTTGATCTTGTCCTTCAGCCGGTCGGAGACGATAAAATAGTCGATGCGCCATCCGGCGTTGTTCTTCCGGGCATTGAAGCGATAGCTCCACCAGGAGTATGCGCCGGTCTTATCCGGATAGAGATACCGGAAGGTATCCGTAAAGCCGCTTTCTAACAGCTGGGTCATTTTAGCCCGCTCCTCGTCAGAAAAGCCGGGGTTCATGCGGTTGGATCTCGGATTTTTCAGGTCGATCTCCTGATGGGCCACATTGAGATCGCCGCAGTAGACCACCGGCTTCGTTTGATCCAGCTCCATCAGATAGTCCCGCAGATCGTCCTCCCACTCCATGCGATAGTCCAGCCGGGAAAGCTGGTCCTTGGAGTTGGGCGTGTAGCAGCACACCAGATAGAATTCCGGGTATTCCGCCGTAATGACCCGTCCCTCGTGACGGTGGACCTCCTTGCCGAAGTCATAGGTAACAGAGAGGGGCGTCTGCCGGGTAAACACGGCGGTGCCGGAATAGCCCGCCTTGTCGGCGCTGTTCCAGTAGCGCTCATAGCCCGGCAGGTCGAATTCCGCCTGTTCCGGGCGCATCTTCGTCTCCTGCAGGCAAATCACATCTGCGTCCGCAAAGGCGCAGAAGTCCAGAAAGCCCTTGCCGAGACAGGCCCGCAGGCCGTTGACGTTCCAAGATACCAGTTTCATAGAGGCTCCTTCCCCGCCGCCCGGTCCCGGCGGCGGTTTTTGACGGTTTTCCCCCATTTTACCCGGTTTTCGACGGGAAATCAACTTGCCCTTTCCGGCGAAAAGGAGTACAGTAAAATAAAAATGATTAGAGGTGTATCGTGGGGACGGAAAGCGGAATCCGGAATATGACGGTGGGCAGTCCCTTTCGCCATATTCTGATGTTTACCCTGCCGCTGCTGGCGGGGAATTTTTTGCAGCAGTTCTACAATATGGTGGATAGCTGGGTGGTGGGCAACTATGTCAGCGACGGAGCCTTGGCCGCCGTGGGCGTCGGCTTTCCGGTGATTTTCCTGTTCACATCCCTGTTCTCCGGCATCGCCACCGGCGGCACCGTGGTCATCGCCCAGGCCTTCGGCGGTGGGAGACCGGACCGGGTCCGGAGCGCCATCGACAGCCTGTATACCGCCTTTATCCGCAGTATTCTGCCCATCACTGCCGCCGCGCTGCTGCTGGTGAATCCCCTGATGACTGTTTTACGGGTGGACCCCGCCGCCTGGGCAGAGACCCGGACCTATCTGCTGGTGGTCTGTGCGGGGCTTGTCGGCAGCATCGGCTATAATCTCAACGCCGGCATTTTAGGGGGCATGGGCAACAGCTCCACCACGCTGCTGTTTCTGGCGGTGTCCACTATTTTGAACATCTTTCTGGATCTGGCACTGGTGCTGGCGGTACCGCTGGGGGTGCTGGGCGTGGCGCTGGGCACCGTCATCGCCCAATTGTGCAGTTGGCTGTTCGGTATCTGGTATATCAACCGCAGGTATCCGCAGCTGGCCATCCATCCCTTCAACGGGATCTTCGACCGCAAACTGTTCTGTGAGATCATCCGCATTGGCCTGCCCAGCGGTATCCAGATGTCTCTGGTGGCCCTGGGCGCCATGGGCGTACTCTCCAAGGTCAACAGCTACGGAAAGGCCTTCACTGCTGGCTTCAACGTGGGCAATAAACTGGATACCCTGTCCTTTCTGCCGGTCCAGAGCCTGGCCGCCGCTGTGATCTCCTTTGTGGGGCAGAATATGGGGGCAAGCCGGGAGGACCGGGTCCGTCAGGGCGTCCGGATCACCGTGACCATGGCCGTTGTGTGGACAGTTCTCAGTTCCGCCCTTGTGGTGTGGCTGTCCGTCCCTCTGTCCCGGATCTTCTCCCCGGACCCGGCGGTCATCGCCGCCAGCGTCCGGTATCTGCAATGTGTGATGCCGCCCTACGTGCTGTTTGCCATTCTGTTCGTACTGAACTCCGCCATGCGGGGCGCGGGCGACAGCCTGTATCCCATGGTGAACGTGGTGGCCTCTGTGATTCTGCTGCGGGTCCCCTTCCTGTACCTGCTGGCAAACCGCTTCGGCCCGGACGCTATGTATTGGAGCTACGGCATCGGCTGGGCCGTGGCCTGCGCTCTGTCCGTCTATCATTATGCTGCCGGAAAATGGCGGGGAAAGTACCATAGCGAATAAAAACAGCGGAAATCGGAAATATTTTGACCGGATGATTGACTAATCGTTTAAAATATGGTATAAGTGAGTGCAATTGAGAAGGCAATGAAGGGGAGAGTACGTCCTCGCGGCATGGTTCAGAGAGTCCCGGCAGCTGAAAAGGGACCCATGCGGTGGGCAGAACATGGCCCCGGAGCCGCGCGGCTCAGCGCTTCGGCGCAGGCTGCGATGGGTGCGCCCATTACAGCGTCAGGGTATCGCGTGCCGGTTTCGGCAGGCTTGTACCCGCAGAGGCTCACGCCGCGAGGTGTGGGTGAATCAAGGTGGTAACACGGCTTTCTTCGCCGTCCTTGAGCGTATGCTCAGGGACGGCGTTTTTATTTGCGATCACTCAAAATTTATCATAAAGAAGAAAAGAGGAACCGGATATGGAAAAGGACTCTTTTTATATCACAACCCCCATCTACTCCCCCTCAGATAAGCTGCACATCGGCCACACCTACTGCACCGTGGCCACCGACACTCTGGCCCGGTATCACCGGCTGAAGGGCGAGGACGTCATGTTCCTCACCGGCACCGATGAGCATGGTCAGAAAATCGAGCAGAAGGCTAACGAGGCCGGCGTCACTCCCCAGGAGTTCGTGGACCGCATTGTGGAAGGCCCCCGGGGCGTCCGGGATCTGTGGAAGCTGATGAACATCTCCAACGACCGCTTCATCCGCACCACTGACGATTACCATGTGAAGGCCATCCAGCGGATCTTCAAGCGGATGTATGACAAGGGCGACATCTATAAGGGCACCTACAAGGGCAAATACTGCACTCCCTGCGAGTCCTTCTGGACGGAGAGCCAGCTGAAGGACGGCTGCTGCCCCGACTGCGGCCGCCCCGTTGTGGACGCCGAGGAGGAAGCCTACTTCTTCCGTCTGAGCAAATATGCCGACCGTATCCGGGACCTGCTGGAAAACACTGACTTCCTCCAGCCCCGTTCCCGTGTCAACGAGATGGTGAAAAACTTCATCGACCCCGGTCTGGAGGATCTGTGCGTTTCCCGCACCAGCTTCTCCTGGGGCATCCCCGTGGACTTTGACCCCAAGCACGTGGTCTATGTGTGGGTGGACGCCCTGAGCAACTATATCACCGCGCTGGGCTATGAGAATGACCGCTATAATGACTACAAGAAATACTGGCCCGGCATCAACATCGTCGGCAAGGAAATTGTGCGATTCCACTCTATTATCTGGCCTGCCATGCTGATGAGTCTGGAGGAGCCTCTGCCCAAGCACGTTTTCGGCCACGGCTGGCTGCTGCTGGACGGCGGCAAAATGTCCAAATCCAAGGGCAACGTGGTGGACCCCTACCTGCTGGCGGAGCAGTTCGGCGTGGACGCCCTCCGCTTCTTCCTGATGCGGACCTTCCCCTTCGGCTCTGACGGCAACTTCTCCAATGAGCTGCTGATCCAGACCATCAATACCGATCTGGCCAACGATCTGGGCAACCTCCTCAGCCGCACCACCGCCATGGTGAACAAGTACTTCGGCGGCTCCCTGCCTGCAGGCTGCGGTGCCACGGAAGATGAGAAGCAGCTGGTTGCCATGGTCCGCATGGGCAGCAGCGTGGAGCTGGCCGCCAGCGGTGACACTGTGGACCCCGTGCTGTACGACGCCCAGCTGGTGGCTCAGGCCGCCGGTCTGAAGAAGGCCTACGCTCACGAGATGGACACCTTCGCCCCTCACAACGCCCTGTCCGAGACCTTCAAGCTGATCCAGCGGGCTAACAAGTATATCGACGAGAACGCCCCTTGGGCGCTGGCCAAGGATATGGAAGCCAACGGCGCCCGGCTGGCCCATGTGCTCTACAACCTGCTGGAAGCCACCCGCATCTGCGGTATCCTGCTGACCCCCTTCATGCCCGAGAGCATGGAAAAGCTCTTCGCCCAGATCGGCGTAGGTGCGGAGGCCCGGACCTGGGAGTCTGCGGACCTCTGGGGCGAGCTGCCTGAGACCGCTGCCGTGGTCAAGGGCGAAAACCTGTTCCCCCGTCTGGATCTGGACAAGGCTCTTGCAGAGCTGGAAGCCGCCGAAGCCGCCGCTAAGAAGGCAGAGCAGCCTGACGTGGAGGTGGAGCCTCAGCTCACCGAAACGGTGGACTTCGACACCTTCTGCAAATCCGATTTCCGGGTGGTGAAGGTCAAGGCCTGCGAAGCCGTGAAAAAGTCCGATAAGCTGCTGCGCTTCACGCTGGATGACGGCACCGGCACCGACCGGCAGATCCTCTCCGGTGTCCACAAGTTCTATGAGCCGGAGGAGCTGGTGGGCAAGACCCTGGCCGCCATCGTGAATCTGCCGCCCCGGAAGATGATGGGTTTAGAGAGCAACGGTATGCTGCTTTCCGCCGTCCACACGGAAAAGGGCGAGGAAAAGCTGAACCTCATCATGCTGGACGATCAGATCCCGGCGGGTTCCAAGCTGTGCTGATTACTTAGGAGGGGGACTTGTCCCCCTCCTAACCACCTCCCACCAGTCTGCGGACTGGTGAACGTGCCCAAGGCACTTAGATCAAAGTATTTTTGTCAGGCACATGTCCTGACAAAAATGATTTCAATTTTTCCATGCGGGACACAAAGTATCTTCATCAGAGTATCATTCGTCAGGCAAAAAAGTCCCTTGCCCCGCGCGGGCAAGGGAAGTCCCCTAGGAATGCCTCGACAAACATAATCTGAATTTTAAAGGAGATCTCTTTGATGAAAAACAAAATAAAGCGGGCGGTTATTTCGGTAGTTGTATTTGCAGTGATTTATATATTATCTGGTTTTATCATTGGTTGGCATAGCTATGATATGTATCTCAAGGCAATTGAATTTTTAGCTGCTATCATAGGTGCAGGGTGCTATTGGATCGGCAGTAACGAACAATAAAATACCAGTTTTTTCATCTGCGCTCTATCGGCGCATATGCTGTAAGTTTCAAAATTTACGGAGATTGAGGTCATCAATGCGGTTACAAAGCGCGATTTTTGATATGGACGGGACCCTGCTGGACTCCATGCCCACCTGGCGGGAGCTGGGGCCCACGTTTTTAAAGGAGGCGGGTATTTCCGCCACACCGGAGCAGGACCGGATGCTCCACACCTTAGCGGACTGCGACGTGATCCCCTATCTGCGGGAGGTCTGCGGTCTGCCGTGGTCCCAGCAGGAGATCATCGACCAGATCATTCAGCGGATGGAGATATTCTATTCCAGCCAGGTCCGGCCCAAGCCGGGTCTGGAAAAATTTCTCTCCATTTTGAAAATGGAGGGCGTATGGATGTATGTGGCCACCGCCACCCATCGGCGGCTGACGGAAAAGGCCCTGAAAACGGCAGGCATCGACCACTATTTCCGGGGGATCGTCACCTCCGCCGACGCGGGAAATCACAAATCTGAAAGCGCCGACATCTACGAGATGGCCATGCGGCGGCTCCAGTCCAACAAGCGGGACACCGTGGTATTTGAGGACGCCCTCCACGCCATCCGCACCGCCAAGGCAGCAGGCTTTCGGGTGGCCGGGGTCTATGAGGCCACGGCGGAGCAGGATCAGCCGGAGATTCAGCATCTGTGCGACTATTACATCCGTTCCTACGAGGAACTGGTCCAGTCTGAAACCTTCTGAGCATCGCAAAAGGAGCCGTATGGCTCCTTTTTTTCAAAATCTTTTTCCAACGCTGTAACGAATCGCGCCCCAAACGGATATAGCAGATGAAAACACCGCTGAAAGGGGGAGAAACTCCGTGAAGGATCTGGATACCGTCTACCGCCAGCACGCGCAGACGGTCTATAAATTTCTGCTCTCCCAATGCCGGGACCCCCAGACGGCGGAGGAACTGACCCAAGAGACTTTTTATCAGGCAGTGCGGTCCATCGACCGGTTCGACGGCAGCTGCAAGGTGTCCGTCTGGCTGTGCCAGATCGCCAAGCACCTGTGGTATCAGCATTTGCGGAAGGCCAACCGGGAAACGGAGCTTCCTGAGGAAGCAGAGCTGCCGCTGGTGCCCTCCGCCGAGGAGGAGGCCGTCAGCCGCTCCGGGCAGTTAGATATGCTGCGGCGGGTCCATGAATTACCGGAGCCGGGGCGGGAGGTGGTCTACCTCCGGGCCTTCGGTGGACTGTCCTTCCGGGAGATTGGAGACGTTTTAGGCAAAACGGAGACCTGGGCCAGAGTGACCTTTTACCGAGGCAAGGAACGATTGAAGCAAGGAGGCTGCAACGATGAAAAATGATCTGACCTGCGGTGTGGTGCGGGATTTGCTCCCCTCCTATGTGGAGGGCCTCACCTCCCCAGAGAGCAATACAGCGGTGGAGCGTCATCTGTCCGAGTGTCCGGACTGTGCCCAGCTTCGGACGGCGCTGGCAGGTGCGCCGAAGCAGGCGGCCCCGGAGGACGCAAAAGAGGTGGACTATCTAAAAAAAGTGAGGCGCCGGGGCTGGCGGCGGGCGGCGGCGGCAGTTGCCGTCACGGTGCTGCTGTTCACGGCGGGCGTCGCGGCAAAGCTGTTTGTCATCGGCACGCCGATCCAGACGCAAGGCATGAGCTGGGTTATCAGCACGGATGTGCCGGGACAACTGGACATCCGGGTATACTCCATTTGGTCCGGCACGGCCTGCCGCCAGTGGGAAACGGAGCAGGAGCCGGAGGGGATCGTCCGCGTCACCTGCCGTCAGGTATTGCCCTCTCTCCTCAGCAATTCCGGTGATTACCGGGCCGTCCTCAACACGGAGGGCGTCAACGCGGTCTATCTGGGAGATCAACTGATCTGGCAGGGTGGTGTCGAGATCTCGCCGCAGATCGACCGTGTCTATCAGGCCCAAACGCCCTATGTGGGGGACGCCCCCGCCGTGGGCCGGGTGCTCAACGCCTTACGGTTCGACACCTGCGGCAGCTATACGCTGGAGCTGCACACCTCCTCCGCACCTTACCGCCTGACGCTGAATTTCTCCGTCCCCCAGACTTCCGGTAAAATGGGAGACTCTGAAAAGGGCCTTTATCAGGACATGGCGGCGGTGCTGGCAATCGTCGGCAATCTGGACGAAATAGAATGTGCGTTTCAGGATGAGAACAGCCAGCCCTGGTCCCGTGTGCTGACGGTGGAGGAATTGAACCAGGACCTGCCCCGGATCATCGCTGACTACAATGAGCGGTTTTCCCACGGCAAGCCCTGTCCCCTCTATGACGATGTGAAGGATTACGCCGGCTCCTGCGCCGATCTTGAGCAGTTGTATGATGCCATGTGGTGGGCTGGTGAAGGCGGGTTCTACGCGGAAACCGAATAAAAGCATCAGCGCCCACGGCTTTCGCCGTGGGCGCTGCCTATTTATCCCATCCGCAGGGTCGATCGAACGTCCGCGTCGAAATAGACCGTGGGATTCTGAGGAACACCGTCCTGCCGGACCTCAAAATGAAGGTGCGGACCGGTGGACCTTCCTGTGCTGCCCACGGCGGCGATTGGCGTCCCCGCCTTTACAGGATCACCCTCGTTCACATCCACCTTGCTGCACGCGGCGTACAGCGTGGTGAGTCCATCGCCGTGGTCGATCATCAGGTAATTCCCGCGTTCCGTGTCAAAGCCGGTCTCCGTCACGGTGCCGTCCGCAGCCGCCAGCACCGGGGTTCCCCGTTCGGCTGGAATGTCGATCCCATTGTGGACGGTTTTCCCCTGTCCGCCGGGATTCCATCTGGCTCCGAAGGGGTTGCTGAGGCTGATGGTATTGCTGCCCTCCACCGGCCATTGAAACCAGCGGCTCTCCTCTTCGCTGACGGCATAAATGCCGTAAACGTACGCCTCCTCGTCCCCGGCCAGCTGGGGCAGGACCGTCCATGTCCCGTTTTCATACCGATCCAGCCGCAGACGGCCGGTGGAGAGGGTGTAGGTCCGACTTTCTGTTTTGCCGTCCAGGAAAGTGGCCTCCACCGTCAGATGCACTCCGTCAAAGGTGTCGATGCTGTCCCACGTATCCTGCTTCATGTCATCGCTCGCCGTTGGCAGCTCCTCCGGGGGCACCCAGAAGCCATAGCTGGCCGAAGAATCATAGTCCACGGTCACATCGCTGCCCAAAGCCGTCATGACATCAGCATTCATGGGGGCGCCCTCGTCTGCGCCATAGACACTGCACACCAGTTCCCCGTTCTCCTCCGCCTGCCAGAGCGCCTGCACCTCATCATTAGACAAAGCCTTTCGGGTCTCGCTGCGGTACAGTCCGCCCCGGTCCACAGACAAAGTCACCTTTTGAAGATTTTCTCCGGTCACCTGAAACAGGCAGCCGGTAAAATACCCCTGCAGTGGGTCCCAGATCCCGGTGCCGCTGCGCAGAGCCAACCCGCCGTTGGCATTGGGGACGATGGTCTCCCCGATGTCGGCGGCATAGGCCGTCAGACCAAAGCTGTAGGTAAACTGGGGCAGTCCGGGTTCCTCTGCCGAACGGGGTGCCAGCCGCACTGTCCCCAGCACCAAAGCCAGCGCACAGGCAGCGCACACCGCCGCCCGCAGCGCCGTCCGTTTCCACCGCGTTCCGACACCGGCCGCCTCCTGCCGGATCGTTTGCAGCACCCGGTCATTCAGCCCGCTGGGGACCGAAATTTGTTCCATCAGATCGTGATACGCACGTTTCATCGTCAATACCTCCCAGAAGTTCTTTCAGCTGCTTGCGGGCCCGGTGGAGCCGGGTTCGGACCGTGGCGGCGGGAATGTGCATCAGTTGGCTGATCTCCTCCGCCGAATACCCCTCGGCGTAATAAAGATGCACCGCCGTCCGGGCCTTTTCCGGCAGGCGGCTCACCGCTTCCCACAGCTCCCGGCTCTCGTCCTCCGGCTGTGCCAGATCCGGTATCTCCGCGAAAGAAAGTACCGGCCTCCGTAGGCGGAACCGGTGCAGATCCGCGCAGCGGTTCAGCGTTGTGCGGATAAGCCATGCCTTGGCGCGGTCCCCGTCCCAGTCCTCCGCCGCCTGCTTCCACAGCCGGAGGAACACCTCCTGATACACGTCCTCCGCATCGGCGATATTCTGCATCCGGGTCAGGGCCAGCCTGTAAACCGTGGAGCCATAAGCATCCATGGCATTGCTGAGCTGTGCTTCCGTCATGCAATGCCTCCTATTACAATAAATTTGGACAGGAAAGCCGGGCAGCCAGTCCGGCTTTCTTTCCATCTCATGCCTAAGCTACAATAAGGGGAGCAACTGGCTGACCAATGCCTCCTTGGGCTTCCATGTCCGAACGAAAGACTGTCAGCCATCCCCTTATTGCAGCGTTCGATTTGAGCAGGTTGAGCCATAGAGTTCGCGTCACCCAATAGATTGAATCGGCAATGAGAAAAAAGATGGATTCCGGTTGCGATTCACAAATTGGAGGAATACAAATGAACTCTGTTGGCATTGACATTTCCAAAGGCAGAAGCACGGTTGCCGTCATGCGTCCCTTTGGGGAGGTCGTTATCTCACCCTTTGAAGTCCGTCACACCGACAGTGAACTGAGCGAACTGGCAAGGCAGCTCAAAAGCCTGGACGGTGAGACTCGTGTGGTCATGGAGGCCACGGGAAATTACCATGCGCCGGTGGCAAAGCTGCTTCACGACGCAGGGCTGTATGTTTCCGTCATCAATGCAAAGCTGGTGCACGGCTACGGGAACAACGATTTGAGGCGGGTCAAGACTGACAAGAAAGATGCTGTCAAGCTGGCAAACTATGGCCTTGACCGCTGGCTTACTTTGCCGAGATATGTCCCGGAGGAAGATACCCGGCTGCTGCTGAAAAACTGCTACCGCCAGTACAGGCAGTATTCCAAGGTACAGACGATTCTGAAAAACAATCTGATCTCGCTGCTGGATACGGTGTTTCCTAACGCCAACCGCCTGTTTTCAAGCCCGATCCGTGTGGATGGGAGTGAAAAGTGGGTGGATTTTGTGGCTGAATTCTGGCATTGCCGCTGTGTCAGTGAGAAATCCCAAAAGGCATTCACAAACAAATACCAACGTTGGTGCAGAAAGCACGGCTACAACTTCAGTGAAGCAAAGGCGCATACCATTCACGCCGAGGCCTGCGGACACATTGACGTCATACCAAAATCTGAAACGACCAAGCTGCTCGTGGAACAGGCGGTTGCGCAGCTCAGAGCAACCTCTGCCGCGCTTGCTGCGCTCAAACACGAAATGCAAGCATTGGCTTCCATGCTGCCGGAATATCCCGTTGTCATGGACATGTTCGGCGTAGGCCCGACTCTCGGCCCGCAGCTCATAGCTGAAATCGGAGATGTACGCCGCTTCTACTCGAAGAAAGCGCTTGTGGCCTATGCTGGGCTGGATGCTCCGCCAAACGATTCCGGTGATGTGACCGGCAGGCACAAGAGCATGAGCAAAGTCGGTGCGTCGTCTCTACGGCGGACACTCTTTCTTGTTATGAGCGTCTATTTGCAGACCGCACCGCTGGATGAACCGGTCTACCAGTTCATGGACAGGAAACGCGCTGAGGGTAAGCCCTACCGCATCTACATGATGGCCTCTGCCAACAAGTTTCTGCGGATCTACTACGCCACTGTAAAAGCCTATTTGGAGTCATTGGAACACACCGCCTGATCTCGCCATAAAGCCATTGGCTGGCCGCCGTTTCATTTTGAGATGCAAAGCGGCTTGGTGCGGTGCGGCATTTTTACAAGCTGCATTGCCTTGAAATTTCTACTTGACTTTTCTTAGCAGGTCTTTGTTGTGTGATCGAAAAGCGCTTTCACTGATAAAACGTTATGACAGGACAAATCGTTTCCCGCTCCGGCGGAATTTTTTTGCAGATGTCGAATCTAATCTGAATTTTACGCCATTTTTCGTGTTTTTGCCAAAAAACAGGAATCTGCTTGCAAATTACGGCCCAGCCCTTTACAATGGGGCATCATAAATCAGAAAGGGTGAGCGTATGGAATTTCACGCGAAGGAGCAGCTGCCCGGTCTGCTGGACTGGATGCGGCAGCAGATGAAGGCCTGCGGCGGAAAGACCGCCGTGATCGGCATTTCCGGTGGAAAGGACAGCTCCGTGGTGGCGGCGCTGGCGGTAGCGGCCTACGGAAAGGAAAACGTGGTGGGCGTGCTGATGCCTGACGGCATCCAGCCGGACATTGACTATTCCAACGGTCTGGTGGAATTTCTCGGAATTCGCCACTATGTATTCAACATTCAGGGCGGCACCGGCGGCATTTTGGATGAGATGGCGCGTTTAGGCATGAAGCCCAGCCGCCAGACCACGGTGAACCTGCCCTCCCGGATGCGGATGGTGACGCTGTACGCCATCGCCCAGAGCGAGGACGCCGGCATCGTGCTGAACACCTCCAACCTCTCGGAGGACTGGGTGGGCTACTGCACGGTCTACGGCGACGCCACCGGGGCCTTCTCCCCCTTGGGAATGTACACCACGGAGGAGGTCATCGCCCTTGGTGCGGAGCTGGGCCTGCCGGAAAAATTCCTGATCAAGCCCCCCTCCGATGGTCTCACCGGTCTGACGGACGAGGACAATCTGGGTTTTACCTACCGCGCTGTCAACGAGTATGTCCGCAAGGGCGTCGTGGACCCGGCAGTAAAGGAAAAGATTGACCGGCTCCACCGGACCAGCCGCTTCAAATTCCAGCTGATGCCGGTGTATCACAACGGCCTGCCCATGGCCCTGACGGACGAGACGGACTATTACAAGTGAGGAAACACAAAAACCCCTCGCCGCTCGGCGAGGGGTTTTTGCTGTGTGTTTTAGGAGGGAGAAAACGCATCGGGTTGGGAGGACCCTTTGCAAGTATTAAGATACCCGAACATTTTTGCGAAATTATGTGTTTGCTGTGAACAATTTGTAAACGTTCCGAGCCCTTTTTAACTTTTCGACCATGTTTTCCACAAATGCCCGTGAAAACCGGTAAAAATGCCGTCCTTACCGGAATTTGCGGCTCTCGGCGACCGCCAGTTCGTCGCAGCGGTTATTAAATTCGTTCTCCGCATGGCCCTTGACCCAGTGGTAGCGAAGGGTATGGATGCTCTCCAGCCGCAGCAGCTCGTCCCAAAGGTCCGGGTTCAGGGCGGGCTTTTTGTCGCTTTTCACCCAGCCCTTGGCCTTCCAACCCTTAGCCCAGCCCTTGGAAAGGCCGTCGATTACATATTTAGAGTCGCTCCAAAGCTCCACGATGCAAGGCTCCTTCAAAAGAGACAGCGCCCGGATCACGGCGGTCAGTTCCATGCGGTTGTTGGTGGTATCGGCTTCCCCGCCGGAAAGCTCCCGCTTGTGGGCACCGTACATCAAAATGGCTCCCCAGCCGCCGGGTCCGGGATTGCCGGAACAGGCGCCATCGGTATAAATGGTGACTTGTTTCATCTTAAACATCCTTTGAGATTTTTCATGTTATCATACCATGGATTGGGGGATTTCACAAGAAGGTTGTTTTGATCGCGTCATAATAGTGCAAGGGGCGTCCCGGCTTCCGGGACAGGAAGCACGGCTTTGCCGTGGGGAATGCACCCCACATTTTCCTTGCTCCCGCAGGGGGGGCATTCCCATGTCAGGGCAAGGGGGAGGTATCTTTGGCGCAAGGAAGCACGGCTTTGCCGTGGGAAGTGCCGCTATGCGGCACTAGATTGAATCCCCATTTTCTTTTCGTCTTGCCGAAAAGATTACCGGGGTTCCCGGCGGAACTGTACCGGTTCGGTACGGAGAAGCCAGGGGGATATTCTCTTTTGAAAAGAGAATGTCCCCCTGGCCCCCTAAAGAGAAACGCGGGGGGATTTCGATTTCCCCCCGCCCCCCCTTGAAACGACACAAAGGGGCGAAACTGCGGTTTCTCCCCTTTGGAAACCCCTCTAAGGATAAGGGGAGCGGCAGCGGGGAGAGGAGCAGAGGGTGTCCTCTTTGCGACCCAACGAATGCCATGCCCGCAAATGCGGGGACGCACTCAGGTCATTTGGGTACTTTCAGCGCAGCCGGCAGAAGACTTCTGATTTTTGTCGGCAGTTCGTACCGGCCGCTCCTTCGTATGGGTGAGTTGACACAAATGTGTCAACTCATCCCTGACATTTTTTCTTTTCCACCGTGCACGGCGCAGAAGGTGAATTGCCCCGAAGGGGCAAGAGAGACCACCCTGGGGTGCGCCGCCGGAAAAAATGATTTGATTTCTTTCCGCCTGGCGGCGGAAATGACCGCCCCTCTTTCACCAGGTGCGGACTCACAGGATAATTCCTTGAGGAAAGGATGGTTCCCATGAAAGGACTCAACAAGAAA
>OIXA01004264.1_pt1 | contig 13949 bp, 8 predicted proteins | sample 1587721 | NCBI WGS metagenome assembly OIXA01 (sample SAMEA3888900, study PRJEB22519) | human gut metagenome | biome: human gut; feature: human-associated habitat; material: faeces | place: Denmark | collected 2013 | reverse complement strand
TCGGATTGTGGTTCCGAAGGTCGTCGGTTCGAGACCGATCTTCCACCCCGCTGGAACGGAGAATTGAATTTCGATTCTCCGTTTTTTTATTTCTTCTCGGTTGGGGAGAATGGGAATTCGGATGAAAATCAAGTGGTCTCTTGTAATATAACACGGTGAAATCCCGTTGTATTTTCGATGAAGACAGGGAACATTTTCGTTTCATCTTCGGAACACCTTCGGTGCTCCTTCGCTCCCGGGCGTCTGTGCAGCGAAGGTGTACCGGGAACGTTCCGGGAAAGAATATTTACTTGAATGTTATTTCAACGGGATTTCACCCGTTTTTCACTTTGCTATATCTTCTTTGAATAAAGGATATATTCATGGTAATATCTCGGTAAAATTTTCAATCGTATTTGAAAATACTTGTGTTTGTAGGAAAATATTCGGTTATGATTGAGTGATTATTCCTGTGCTGTTTTTTTTGCAAGGACGAGAATTATGTCTATTTTTACACAATCGTTGACGAAACGGTGTAATTGAATATAAATCATTAATAATTAGAATAAATTACATGGCAACAGAGAAATTTTTGTGGAGACACATAGGGCCGCGTCCAGAGGATATTGAAAATATGCTCAAAGTGGTTGGTGTTAGTTCACTTGATGAGTTGATCGAACAAACCGTACCGGAGTCTATCCGTTTGAAAAAAACGTTGGATTTGCCGGCTCCTCTTACCGAGTTCGAGTTTATCTCCCGGATGAAGGCGGTAGCTTCAAAAAATAAATTATACAGAACTTTTATCGGTCAAGGGTATTATGACACGATTACCCCTGCTGTGATCCAACGGAATATTTTGGAGAACCCGGCTTGGTACACGTCATACACTCCCTATCAGGCAGAAGTTTCACAAGGTCGTTTGGAGGCTTTATTGAATTTCCAGACGATGGTGGTGGAACTTACCGGGATGGAAATTTCTAACTGTTCGCTACTTGACGAGGCCACGGCTGCTGCAGAATCGATGACGATGATGTACGGTTTGCGTGGTAAAGAGATGAAAAAAGCGGGAGCCAATAAATTGTTTGTTGATAATCAGATATTCCCGCAAACGAAAGACGTGTTAATCACCCGTTCTGCCCCGCAGGGAATCGAGTTGGTTTACGGTGATTATGATACGTTCGAGTTTACCCCGGATGTGTTCGGTGCTATTATCCAGTACCCGGCTGCTAACGGTGAGGTACGTGATTATAAAGCATTCGCCGATCGGGTACACGCTAATGGGGCGTTGTTGTCGGTTGTGGCTGACATGATGAGTCTCGTGTTGTTGACCCCTCCGGGAGAATGGGGTGCTGACGTGGTTGTGGGAACGACACAACGTTTCGGTATCCCGATGTCTTACGGTGGACCTCACGCTGCTTACATGGCGACGAGAGAGGAATATAAACGTAACATCGTGGGACGTATTATCGGTGTGACGATTGATGCGCAGGGAAATCATGCATTGCGTTTGGCTTTGCAAACCCGAGAACAACATATCAAACGGGAGAAAGCTTCTTCCAATATCTGTACTGCCAAGGCCTTGAATGCCACGATGGCCGGATTCTATGCCGCTTATCACGGTCGTGAAGGATTGGAGAGAATTGCCCGTCACATTCATTCTGCTGCCGTGATATTGGCAGAGGAAATCCAAAAATTGGGTTATAAACTGAAAGTAAATAAATTCTTCGATACGTTGCGTTTCGAGTTGCCGGAGGGTGTTTCTCAGGCTGCCGTGCGTGATGCTGCTTTGGAGCAGGAAATCAACTTGTTCTACTGTAACTGTGGTTGCGGTAAGGTCGTAGGGTTGTCAACGGACGAGAAGATTAACGAGAAGGAAATTAACACGTTGATCGGTATTTTCGCTAAAGCTGCCGGAAAGACGGCTGCACACGTGCAATTCCTTGATGACCGTACGGTGCTTGATCCGGTGATGTTGCGTGACGATGAAATCCTGCAACAATCCGTGTTTAACATCTACCATTCTGAGACTGGAATGATGCGTTACATGAAGAACTTGGAGAGAAGAGATATTTCTTTGGCTACTTCCATGATTTCTTTGGGATCTTGTACGATGAAATTGAATGCCGCTGTTGAGATGTTGCCGATCACTTGGCCGGAGTTGGGTGCAATCCACCCGTTTGCCCCGATGTCTCAAGCAGAGGGTTATCAACAAATGATCCGGGAAACCGAGGAAATGTTGTGCAAGGTGACCGGATTTGCCGGATGTAGCTTGATGCCGAATTCCGGTGCTGCCGGAGAATATTCCGCTTTGATGGTGATCCGTCAATATCATATCTCTCGTGGAGAAGGTCATCGTAACGTGATCCTGATCCCGGCTTCCGCTCACGGAACGAACCCGGCTTCCAGTTCTATGGCAGGTTTCAAGATTCTTGTTACCGCTACCGACCCGGAAGGAAATATCGATGTGGAAGACTTCCGCAAGAAAGCTATCGAGAACCGGGATAACTTGATTGGTGCGATGATTACCTACCCATCAACTCACGGTATTTTCGAGGAATCAATCAAGGAATTGTGCAAGATTGTTCACGAGAACGGTGGACAGGTATTCATGGATGGTGCTAACATGAACGGGCAGTGTGGTTTGACTAGCCCGGGAGAGATTGGTGCTGACGCTTGTCACTTGAATTTGCACAAGACATTTGCTATGCCTCACGGTGGTGGTGGTCCAGGTGTCGGCCCGATCTGCGTGGCGTCTCATTTGGTGAAATTCTTACCGTCACACACGATGGTGAAGACCGGAGGCGAGGAAGGTATTCACGCCGTGGCTGCCGCTCCTTACGGTTCTGTTGGAATGTTACCTGTAACTTACGGTTACTTGTTAATGTTGGGTGGTGAAGGTTTGGCTATGGTGACGAAGATGGCTATCTTGAACGCGAACTATCTGGCTTCATCTTTCGAGAAATTGGGATTCAAGATTTTGTTCAAGGGATCGAAAGGTCGTGTAGGTCACGAGATGATCTGGGATTGCAATATGTTCAATAAAGAATACGGAATTTCTGAGTTGGATATTGCCAAACGTTTGATGGACTTCGGTTTCCACGCTCCTACCTTGTCATTCCCTGTTCACGGGACTTTGATGGTTGAGCCGACGGAGAGCGAGCCGAAAGAAGAGTTGGATCGTTTCATCGAGGCGTTGAAGACTATTCGTGAGGAAATGATCGAGGTGGGTGAAGGTAAAGCCGACAAGACGGACAACGTTTTGAAGAATGCACCTCACACGCATAAAGTGTTGACGGCTGACGAGTGGAGTCACGCTTACCCGCGTAGCAAGGCAGCTTATCCGCTGGCTTGGGTGGCAGAGAACAAGTTCTGGCCGCAAGTAGGGCGTGTGGATGATGGTTATGGTGATCGTAACCTGATGTGTACCTGCGATCCGCTTGAGTCATACGCAGACGAGAAATAAATTCTTTTAAATTATATTGGAAAGCGTTTCATTGTTGAGGTTTGAAACGCTTTCCTTTTCTTATTTTCCAGGGAGAAAGGTATGTTGGAGCAAGATGTTTTGTTGGATTTATTGGCACGTAAGGATAACCGGGCTTATCAATATTTATATCAATGTTATTATGTAGCGTTGAAAGCGTTGGCGAATCATTACGTGAAGGATAATGACGTGGCGGAAGATCTGGTGCAGGATGTGTTTATTTCTTTGTTGGAAAGTGACTACAAGTTCAAGACGGAGAATGACATCAAGTATTTTTTATACAGTTCTCTGAAAAATAGATGTATTAGTCATTCCAGAAAACAGAAAGTCCGGGATAAATATTACCGGGATGTTGTGTCCTCGCAGAATGAAGAGGAACATTTTTGGGATAAGGTGTTGGAAGAGGATGTTTATGCCCGGTTGATGGCAGCTATCGAGACTCTACCGCCTCAGTGTAAATTAGTAATGATAATGACCCTAGATGGGTTGAAAGCGTCGGAAATTGCCGAACGTTTGCATATTTCCGTGGATACCGTGAAGGATCATAAAAGTAACGGGAAGAAAAAATTGACCGCCCAGTTGAAAGATGCAGAGTTGCTCTGTTTGATCGGGTTCCTTTGGTTGTAATACTCGTCACGGAAGTGCTATTTTTTCAGGTGTAAAAAAATTTTTTAGGAGACACCCCCCTTTTGGGAGGTCGTGCGTTTTATTTATAGAACTGGGAATGAAATAGGTTTAAACGTTCCTTTATTAAGAGCATAAAGGTGGTTTAATAACGAGAAATCTATTAAATCATTTTGATTGGAAAAACGCTGATTACAAACGCCTTAAGAAAAAGCAAAATTCCAACGTAAAAATGGAAATCTGAATATTTAAAATATCAATAAAGGAACGTTTAATGCGATTTTATAAATTGTGTACTGATGAACGATAAAGAAATGTTATTCAAGATATCCTTGTTGATTTCCAAGAGTTTATCTGGGGATATCACGAAAGAGGAACAAACCGAATTAGATTCGTGGCGGGAAAAATCCGAATATAACAAGAAGTTGTTTGAGCGAATTTGTTCGGAGATGGTAATGCGGGAAAAACTTGCTCAATATAAGAGTGCGAACGTGCAGACAGCGTTTGATACATTTGTTAAAAGAAGAGAGAAACTACATTCTGGTCAGCGCTGGATAGGAAAGTTATCCCGTTATGCGGCAATTTTTATCGTACCCGTGTTGGCTGTGGTATTTTATTATAGCCAGAGAGAGAACGTTGAAATAACTGAACAACCACAATCCAAGAGTGGGGTGTTTACGATTCAGAGAAATTTGCCGGTGCTGACACTTTCTAACGGGAAAGAAATGGTCCTGTATAATCAGGAATTATTGCTGGAAGAAGAGAACGGGGTAAGAATTTCAGTGAATGAAGAGGGACGTATGCAATATGACCGGGCGGATTCCGTGGGAACGGAAATGGTGTATAACACTCTGACAACGCCTTCACAGTGCGATTTTACGTTCACTTTGGCAGATGGAACAAAGGTGTGGATGAATGCTAAATCTTCTTTACGCTATCCGGTTGCTTTTCAGGGGAGAGAACGGGTGGTTTACGCGGAGGGAGAGATATACCTGGAAGTGGCCCGGGATGAGAAACATCCGTTTTTCGTGATGCTTAACGGGATGAAGGTGGAGGTGCTGGGAACTTCCTTTAACGTGAATTCCTATGCGGATGAGAATTACACGGAGGTGACATTGGTGGAAGGACACGTGGCGGCTTACGTGGGCGACAAGAACTACGATCTATTGCCAAGCCGACAATTACGCTGGGATAAGGAGAATGAATCCGTGGATGTAAGAACCGTGAATGTTAATGATTATATCGCTTGGAAAAAAGGGCAATATGTATTTAAGGGGCGGTCTTTGGAAGAGGTCGCTAAAGTGTTGGAGCGTTGGTACGACGTGGAAATCGTCTTTGAGAGTGAAAAAAGCAAGGAGGCGGTTTACACGGGGGTAATTAATAAAGAGGAGAATTTTGATGCTTTTGTCTTACGATTGAGAGAGACGTCATCTCTGTCGTGTCGGATGGAAAGTAATAGATTATATGTCAAGTAATTTTAATCGTAAAGAAAAATTGTATGAAAAGAATTTTAGTATTAGGATGTTTGTTAATATCATTTGTCGGGCTTTTCGGGCAAAATGAAACCTCAAAAGAGACGAAAGATTGTACGATTCAAGGAGTGCTAGATGGTGTTTATAAAGGAACGAAGGTTTATTTGGTGGAAGAAGAGGAGATTAATGGTGCCTCCAAGGTGATTGATAGTTGTGATGTCAAGGATAATCGTTATACATTTGTTGTAAAGAATGTGACTGTTCCACGGATGTATTTTGTGAAAAGTGGAGATCCGAATTGCTTGAGCCCGATCACTCCAGTTTGGGTAGAGCCGGGAGATGTGAAAGTTAGAGCTAAGTCTGAGTTTTTTGTGAATTGTACTGTCACGGGAACGGCGAATAACGAGATTTTTAGCGCTTACAATGCAGAGATGAAACATTTTGTGGATAGTATGCTGCGTTCGGCTAATATTGATCGGTTGTTGAATAGAAATCAATCACAGGCAGATCAGGAAAGAAATTTTAAAGCTCGTACGGCTCAACATAATAACAGGTCTTTGTGTCTGCAGGAAGAATTAGTTCGCAGGTATTATGATCAGGCAATAGCCCCGTTTATGATTTTCTGGGAGATGAAAGCGAACGTTACTCTTGACCAATTAAAAGAATTACGTGCAGTGGTTTCCCCGAGTTTGAACGAGCATCCTTACACGAAACAATTGGATGAATATATTCGTTTGGCTGAGTTTAAGGTGGGGAGTGATATGCCGGATTTTGAATTACCAGATAAGGATGGGAAATCGTTTAAATTGAGTAGTTTGAGAGGGAAATACGTGTTGGTAGATTTTTGGGCGTCTTGGTGTGGCCCGTGTATGCGGGAAATGCCTAACGTGGTGAAACTGTACAAAGAGTGTAAAGGGAAGAATTTCGAAATCGTGGGTGTTTCTTTGGATCAGAAGCGGGATGCATGGTTGAATGCAGTGGAAAAGAATAAGATGAAATGGATTCAAGTGAGTGACTTGAAGTCTTGGGCAACCGCTCCCGTGAAATTGTGTAATGTATCAGCAGTTCCTTACACGGTTTTGGTGGATCCGGATGGTAAGGTTATCGCTCTTGATCTTCGGGGTGAGGAACTGATTAAAAAAATAAAGGAAGTTTTAAAGAAATAATGGAAATGGTATGAAGTATATAGTACTAATTATTTGTTTGTGTAATTTATTTTCTTTTACGGTAAAAGCTAAGGAACGTCCGACTGTGATCACGGCTGAAATTTTCGGTTATCAGCGGGATAAAGTTCATTTTGATTTTATAGAGAAAGAGGGGATTAATATGGAGTTCCCGTATAAAGACGGTCAATTGATAGAGTTTATGGTGGAATTGGATGATATTACCACGATGATTTTGAATACGTTTATCGAGGTTTATCTTCAACCGGGGGATTCTATTCATGTAAAGGTGACTTATAACGGGAGGAACTATGACAAGGTTGAGTTTTCCGGAACACCTGCGGCGGTAGCTGTAAATTCGAAGTTGCATGAAAAAGAAATATTGCAAAGGCAACGTAATTATAAAACAAATATTCCGGCAATGTTGGTTACATTGGTGGATGCCAAGAAGTTTCATGAAGCAACGTTGAAAGAGTGGAAAGATGAAGTGGAGATGTTAGGGCAGGTTAAAGACCAGATAGATCCCCGGGTTTATAATATGGTGATATCTGGAATAGAGGGAACTCTTTTAACGAATTTAATGACTTATCCTTATGCGAGCGCTTCTTTTCACAAGAAGAAGTTAGAAGATTGTATGACTGCGGATTATTGGACAGCACTAGATGGTTATAAACTTCGGGATGACGAGGCATCGTTAAGAAGTAGAGCGTACCAATGTATGTTGGCTCCTTATAAAGATTACGTGCGTGCTAAAGAAGCGCGTGATGCGGGTAAGGAATATGAACCGCTTACTTCGCTTGAGGAGCAATACAAGGATTTTGTTGCTTTCTATGACGGGAGTTTGAGAGATACGGCGTTATTCGTGTTTTTGTATAACTCTGTTGCTGCTGGTGAAGATTTTGATGTGATAGAAAAATTGGTAAAAGATTATTTGAAAAAGTATAATAAGAATAAGGAATACAAGAAAATTTTGAATCAAGTGATGCAGTAAATTAAAAGGGGAAATGTATTGCAGTACATTTTCCCCACTCTGAATTTTAATTTAATTTCTCTAAATTAAAAGCAATACAAAATTATGCAAAAAAAGAAGTGTCTATGTCGAGATTTAATTATTAAATCGATTTGTTGTGTTTTTTTATATGCTTTGCTACCTGTATCGTCTGTTTTTGGACAGGAACAAGATTATAAAAAAACGAGAGTAACACTAAATGTGAAAGATATGAAATTGAATGACGTGCTTGATACACTGGCCTCAGTGGCTAAAGTACGCTTCTTTTATAATCATTCACAAGAAGATGTCAATAAGAAAGTATCTTTTAATGTAAAGGATCGTGAGTTGGATTACGTGCTGATGCTTGCTTTGGGGGATCAGCCGGTGTCCGTGGAGTATCAGGTGAATCGTGTCGTGGTTTTAAAGTACCAAAAACCGACACAGGGAGTGACTATTTATAAAATTAGTGGAATTGTTATTGATGCTTCCACAAAGGAACCTCTTCCCGGTGCGAGTATTATTTTGAAAGAGAATAAAGGGATGGGAGTGGTGACGGATTTTGACGGGAAGTTTTTTATAGAGGTTCCTCAAGGAACATCTGCCTTGTTGGTTTCGTTCGTCGGCTACGAAGAAGAAACGGTTAACGTGACAGGGGGAAATATGGAAAATTTGGAGATCAAGTTGACGGAGAAGACCACGGAGATTGAAGATGTGGTGGTGACGGGTATGGCACCTCGTAAGGTGGAAAGCTTTTCGGGTGGTTATGTGTCCGTGAAAGGAAGTGAATTAAAAAAGATAAGTCCGAATAACTTATTGAAGGCTTTGCAGGTTTTTGACCCGAGTTTTCGTATCGTGGAAAATAATAATGCCGGTTCGAATCCGAATGCCATGCCGGAATTCCGCTTGCGGGGGGATGTGCAGCTAGGAAATGGCGGGGTGGATGCTAATAGCATGGAGATGATGATGGGGGATTATTCTCAACGCCCGAATATGCCGCTTTTCGTGTTGGATGGATTTGAGACTACTTTGCAGCGGATTGTTGATTTGGATCCGGAACGTGTGGAATCCATTACTATTTTAAAGGATGCTGCTGCAACGGCAATTTACGGTTCGAAAGCCTCTAATGGGGTCCTTGTCGTGGAAACGAAAAAACCTCTTCCGGGAGCGTTGAATATTTCGTATAGTATGAATATGGGTATTTCTGTGCCTGATTTGTCGGATTATAATTTGATGGATGCGGAAGAGAAGTTGGAATACGAACGGATGGCCGGTGTATTCAGTACGACGAGCCAGTTGAATTATTACAACAAGTATAAAGAAGAAATTTTAAGAGGGGTTGACACGTACTGGTTGTCAGAGCCCTTGCGGACGGCCGTCACTCACCGCCATACGTTGACAATGGAAGGTGGAGATGAGGCGTTAAGATATAACTTGGGAATAAACTATTCAAGAGAACCGGGAGTGATGAAAGAATCCGGGCGTAACAGTATGGGGTTGAACCTGTCTCTTCAATATCGTCGGAAAAAATGGAATATCCAGAATCAATTAAGCCTGACGAATGTAAGAGGGGATAATTCTCCTTATGGTTCTTTTAGTCAATACACGAAATTGAACCCGTATTACCGGAAAACAGATGAAAATGGACGTTACACGAGTCTTTTGGTCCAAAAGAAATTACCGGGAGAAGGAGGAGGAACCGTGAATATCGTGAATCCGTTATATAATTTGTTGTGGAAATATAAAGATTTCACGGAGAATTTTAGTGTCGTGGATAATTTTAATATCGAGTGTGCTATCTTGGATAATCTCCGGGTGTCGGCGGGAGCTTCTATCACGAAAGGTACTTCCAGAATGGAGGTTTTTAAATCCATGAATCATACGGATTTTTTGCCAGAGCAGGATTTGACCAGAAAAGGTTCGTATAATAAAAGTACGGGAGATAATGTTTCATGGAGCGTGAATGCTTCTGTAAATTATAACTACACGAAGGATAAGCATTTATTAAGTTTGTTTGGACGTTGGAACGTGGATGAGTCTAAAAGTAACAGTGTAAACTTGTCGGCAATGGGATTCCCGAATGATAATATGGATGACTTTTTATTTGCTTACGAGATGGAAGACCGGGTAAGTGGAACAGAATCGACTTCTCGAACAGTCGGAATTATCGGGCAAGTTAGTTATATGTATGATATGCGTTTCTCGGTAGACTTTAGTATTCGTGGGGATCTTTCCTCGCAATTCGGGGCGAACACGGGAATGGCACCTTTTTGGGCTGCCGGGGCTCGTTGGAACTTACATCGGGAAAAATGGTTGCAAAACACGATTATTTCAAACTTGGTGTTACGCGGGTCTTATGGTGTCACGGGGTCACAAAGTTATTCTCCTTACCAGGCGAAAGAGACTTACTCGTACGATGATTTGTTGTTCCCCTATCCGTCTTCGGATATATTGGGAGCGCAGTTAAAGGGTATGGGTAATCCGGATTTGGGATGGTCTACGACAGAGAATCGTAGTTTAGCTGTAGAGATAGGATTATGGAATAGTCGGGTAAATGCGTCTTTTTCATACTATAATAATTACACGGATGAGTTGCTGTTAGATTATAATATGGCTCCTTCTACCGGGTTCGCCACTAAAACAATGAATGTTGGAGCCGTGGAAAACGAGGGATATGATATTTCATTAAGTGTGATGCCTATTCAGGATTACGAGAGACAGATTCAATGGAGTGTTTCAATGAATGGTTCGCATAACCGTAACGTGATCAAGAAGATTTCGAACGAAATGAAGGCTATGAACCAGAAAAATTTGGAGAAAAAGAATGGAAGTCCGGAGGCCATTTACGAGGAAGGGAAATCTACCACCCAGTTGTTTGTGGTTCCTTCTTTGGGAATTGACCCAGCCACGGGGCAAGAGGTGTTCTTAAACCGTAATGGAGAGAAAACTTATATTTGGGATCCGCTGGATAAAGTGGCAATAGGTGATACGGAACCGAAATTGAGAGGGGCTGTTTCTTCGGCGTTTACGTATAAAAATTGGAGTGTTTCTCTGGCTTGTTCATACGAGTTCGGAGGATGGTGGTATAACCAGACGTTAGTTGATAAAATTGAAAATTCAAGTGCGGCTTATAATTTGGATCGTCGGGCGTTATCACATCGTTGGAGTGAGAATAACCGGGATGCACGTTATAAAGCGATAAAGATGACGAACCAGGATACGGGAATGAGCAGTCGTTTTGCGCAGAAACGGAATGAGTTTTCGTTTACGTCTTTGGCAGTCGGTTATCGTTTTGATCCGAAGAATTTTAAATTCTTGCAAGCGTGTCGAATTGCCAGTGTGTCGTTGAATGCAACGATGGAAGAACTGGGTAGAATCTCATCCATTAGAACAGAACGAGGATTGGATTACCCGTTTGCCAGAACGTTCAGCGTGTCATTGTCGGTATTGTTTAATTAAAATGAGGAGGAGTACGAGATGAAAAATTTATTATTATCAGCAATTTGCATCGTTTCGTTGTTCTTGTCTTCCTGTCAGAATTGGATTGATGTGAATCCGAAAACGGATATTGAGGCCGAAGAGTTCTTCACTTCGGAGGACGGGTTCAAAAGTGCGTTGACCGGGTTGTATAGCATGATGGTACTGGAAAAATCATACGGGAGGCAGATGACATTTGATTTCGTGGAGAAGTTGGTTCAACGATATGATAATTATGCGGCGGGGTCTGTGACGGATGAGGAACGAGCAGCTATCTATAAATATGGTGAAACGACAAGTTCTAAAAATGCGATTGCCGAGATCTGGTTGAAGTTGTATAACGAGATTGCGAATATCAATAATTTCTTGCAATATCTTGAATCGAACGGGGATGTGATCGTGACAGAGGGGTATCGTGATTTGATGAAGGGGGAGGCGCTAGGGTTACGTGCATTCCACTATTTTGATTTGTTGCGTTTGTGGGGACCGATTTATTCTCAAGATTCGACAAAAGCGTGTATTCCTTACCGGGAGAAGTTCAATTCTGAGAGCGCACCGTTGATGGCGGCTAACGAAGTGATGAAGCGTATTGTTGCCGATTTGAAGGCTGCGGAGGAGTTGTTGAAAAATGATCCGTTGAATTATGGCTATATTTTTGATGAGCCTTTTGTCGGGGAGCGTAAGCATCGCATGAATAAGTATGCGGTTAAGGCTATGTTAGCCCGAGTATACTTGTATATGGGAAATAAGGCACAAGCAGCGAGTTATGCTCGGGAGGTAATTAATAATTCCGGGTTACGGCTTGTACGTGACAACAGGGAAGATGTGTCTTTGTATGGGGAGACTATTTTCGGACTTTCCATGTATAATATGGAGGAGAAGTTGTCTGCTTACTGGAAAGATGCTACCACTTTCGACACGCAGTATTATATTTCTCGAACCAATATTTCGTCCGTGTTTGAAACAAATTCGGGGATTGGGTTGAATGATATGCGTTATCGCTCGAATTATGGTTTTATTCATACTTCCGGGAATAGTTTCCTTTGTCGCAAATATTTAGGCAGTGGAATGTATGGAGAGAAAATCCCGTTGATCCGTTTGGCTGAAATGTACTATATATTAGCTGAATCGGTAGCCTTGTCTGAATGTGGGCAGTATATTAATGCGGTGAAGAATGCCAGAGGTATTTCTCGGGCATATGATGTCGGTACGAATGTGACCGAAGAGCAACGTTTGGAGGAATTGAATAAAGAGTATCAGAAAGAGTTTTTTGCTGAAGGACAGTATTTTTACTTCCTGAAGAGGCATAACATGGAAACTTTCTACCGTTGTCCCGTGGAGAATTTTTCAGCTTACGTGTTACCGGTTCCGGATGACGAAAAAACGTATGGTGAGGCTGAGTAATCATTTAAACGCAAAGTATAGAATATGAGAAATATATATGTTATTATAAGTGTTTTGTTATTCTCTTTAGCGGCGTGTCAGGAAAAGGAGATTCTCGGCTATTCGATAGAACGGGATGGCTTACAATTCGATTATGACACGAATAAAATGAGAGTGACGGTTGATTTTATGCAAGAGTATAGAATGGATACGACGTGGTATTCCGGGATCCCGGGTGAAGGTGGTTATTACACGCAGAGACGGTATACCGGTGATTCTTTGTTGAAAAAGAAGATACAGTTGAATTTATCCATGATGGGACACGCCGTGGATTATGATCGGGAATTTCGTAATTATTTATTGGAATTTCCGAACGAAGAAGTAAAATATGGTTTTATTAATTTCTTAGTCCCTTACTATACCTCCATTTCCAAGGAAGAGCAGAGTTTTTATATTGGTAAATTTGTACAAGAATTACGGACAAAGGATATAGATGCTTTCCTTTCCCGTCTCCAAGCTTTCTTCGCTGATTTCCCGTATGAGTTGAACGATAAGACCGAACGTCATTATCAAGTGGTTTTCTATTTGGTCTTTAAGTTGATGGGGCAATTTACTGAGGCGGAGGTGCGAAGTGCCAGAGGACGTGCGGATGCGGTGGTTAAAACACCAAAATACATTTACGTCTTTGAGTTCAAGTTGAACGGAACCGCCGAGGAAGCCATATGGCAAATCGATGAGAAAGGTTATTTGGTTCCCTATCAGGCGGATGGGTGTAAGTTGATAAAGGTTGGCGTGGAATTTAGCGCTATAGAACGTAATATTAGTCGTTGGCTGTATTTTTGATGCCTCTTCGTGAAGGTGTTCTCAAATAAAATACTATTTTTGCGCATTATAAAGAATATTCCGCAAATAATGGATATACAGAGGCATAGTAGCGTATTGGGCGATACGGTGGAGAAGCTATCGGATGAGGCATCGTATAAACAATTGTTCCATGCGTACAGGGATGAGGAGGCGCTGCCCTCGGGCGAGGTGCTGAAAGAGATCATCGATCTATGCCGTGCGATCCTGTTCCCCGGTTATTATGGGAATGCCCGTATCAGTAAACAGACGATCCGTTTTCATACGGGCGTAAATGTTGAGACTCTTCATTCTTTATTATCCAAGCAGGTTTATGCGGGACTTTGTTTCGCGGATACATCTTGCGTGACTTGCCCGGAAGAAAAGATCTCCGCTGAGGCAGAGGCTATTTCGGAGGCTTTCATCTCTACGCTTCCGGAGATTCGCGGTCTGCTGGCTACGGATGTGGAGGCGACTTTCAATGGCGATCCCGCCGCTCAAAATCTAGGTGAGGTCATATTTTGTTATCCCGGTTTCCGGGC
>OIXA01004259.1_pt1 | contig 13965 bp, 13 predicted proteins | sample 1587721 | NCBI WGS metagenome assembly OIXA01 (sample SAMEA3888900, study PRJEB22519) | human gut metagenome | biome: human gut; feature: human-associated habitat; material: faeces | place: Denmark | collected 2013 | reverse complement strand
CAGGAGAACAATGGCTGGAGATCATGCCACAAAAAGCATCCAAAGCGCAAGCTGCTTTGCAGTTAAAACAAAAACTGGAATGTGACAGATTAGTTGTTTTTGGTGATGGAAAAAATGATATTGATATGTTTAAAATAGCGGATGAAGCTTATGCAGTGGAAAATGCAGTGAGTGAACTGAAAGCTGTGGCAACCGGGATCATCGGTTCCAATGAAAACGATGGAGTGGCGAAATATCTCCAGAAAATATCTATTTCCAAATCAACTGTTTTATGATATCATATAGCTTAACCTGCGGAAAATGGAGGTTATAAGACATGAATCATATTGAAGAAAAGATCATTCAGACTATAGATGAACACAGAGATGAGATCATAGCCTTTGCGAAGGATATCCAGAGCCATCCGGAGCCGGGATTTTATGAGGAGAGAACAGCCGCACATGTTGCGGCTTTTTTGCGTGGCCTGGGACTTCGTGTGCATGGAGGACTTGCACGCACAGGAGTCCGCGCTGAGTGGATGGAACAGGACGGACCGAACATTACGATTATCGGAGAACTTGACGCCATCGGATGTAAGTCGCATCCGATGGCTGATCCCGCCAACGGGACAGCACATGCATGCGGACACCACGCACAGATTGCAGCCATGATCGGCGCAGCATTGGCACTGACCAATGAGGAGGTTCAAGCCTCTCTGTCTGGGTCCGTATCTTTTTTTGCCGTTCCGGCGGAAGAATACATTGATGCAGATAAACGTGCACGGCTTCGGAAAGAGGGAATCGGCTTCCCGGCATCCGGAAAAAGCGAGCTAATCCGGCTTGGAGAATTTGATCATTCAGACATTATTTTGACCACACATGTGCACATGATGCCGGTAGAAGAAGATTTTTACCTGGGAAATGCGGCATGCAACGGATTTTCCGCAGAACGAGTGACAGTAAGAGGAAAAGCCGCACATGCAGCCATTGATCCATGGGATGGTGTCAATGCATTAAGTATTACTTCCAGTGCCATCCAGATGATGGGACTGATGCGGGAAACGTTCCGGGAGGAAGACCATGTGCGTCTTCACAACGTGATCCGAAAAGCCGGAGATGTGATCAATGCGGTTCCGGACGAAGCGGTGATCGAGACAAAAGTCCGTGCGGCATCCCTTGATGCGATACGCGCAACTCAGGAAAAAATGGACCGCGCTTATGACGGAGCTGCCTATGCATTTGGTGGAAAGATTGAAAGAGAACCGCTTCAGGGATATATGCCGATCCTGCACAGAGGTGCAGACAAAGTGATGGAGGAATCCGTAAAGCTTCTGGATGCGACATACCGGTGCTCAAAGCCGGCAGATTTTAACAACGCCTGTACCGACGTAGGAGACCTGACCCATCTGTTTCCAGTGCTGAATTTTACATTCGGAGGATTTGCGGGAAAACTCCACGGAGCAGATTTTAAGATCATGGATGAAGAACTGGTATATATCAAACCAGCCAAGCTTCTGGCACTGACTACGTATCGTCTTCTCTGTGATCAGGCAAAAGAAGCAAAAAAAATCTGTCGGGAATTTAAACCTGTATTTAATAAAGAAAGCTATTGCCAGTATATACGGGATAATTTTTCTGAGAATGAGTAGTTAAGCGGATATTCGTAAGTCATGAAGGCTATCATAAGTTCGTTTAAAAAAAGAAAAGGAGAATTAAATGTCCGAAATTTCATTAGAACTGAAAAACATAAAAAAGAGCTTCCAGGAAGGTGAGGACGTCCTGGAAAGCATTTGTCTTACAGCAAAAAAAGGAGAATTTGTCACTCTGCTGGGGTCTTCCGGCTGTGGAAAAACCACCACACTGCGGATCATTGCAGGCCTGGAACAGCCAGATTCCGGCCATGTTTTTCTGGATGGAAAGGATGTGACATCCCTGGAACCGAATCAGCGCAATGTGAACACAGTGTTCCAGAATTATGCACTTTTTCCCCATATGAATGTAGCAGATAACATTGGATATGGGCTGAAATTGAAAAAAACATCGAAAGCGGAGATCAGCAGAAGAGTCAAAGAAATGCTGGAGCTTGTTCAGCTTCCGGGCTTTGAGAGGCGTAAGCCGTCAGAGCTTTCCGGCGGTCAGCGCCAGCGTGTGGCCATAGCCAGAGCACTTGTGAACAATCCGGAGGTACTTCTTCTGGACGAACCCCTTGGTGCGCTGGATCTGCAGCTGAGGCGTGCCATGCAGCACGAGCTGAAGCGCCTGCAGAAGAAGCTGGGGATCACCTTTATCTATATCACTCACGATCAGGAAGAAGCCATCAACATGTCTGATACGATCGCTGTGATGAACCACGGACGCTTTGAGCAGATCGGGACGCCGGATGAGATCTATAATCATCCGAAGACCAGCTATGTGGCAACCTTTGTTGGAAATGCCAATATCCTGACCGGTATTGTGGAAAGCATTGCGGAAGAGGAGATTGACGGTACTTCCGCTCAGATCACCGTAAGAACTGATGCCGGAAAAGTAGAAGTATCAATGGACACCGCAGCTACATCTGACAGAGGATATTTCCCACAAAAAGGAGAAAAGGTTACCATCGCAGTAAGAAGCGAAAATATCCGGTTTGAAGAAAATAAAAAAAATGCACAACAAAGCACGCCGAATTGCACATCAGAAAACACACAAAAGAGTGTACAGGAGCCCGCAGAAAAACACACAGAGGACAGCTGCGATGGCTTAACCGCCGAAGTCATTGAAAAAACCTTCGCCGGCGGCCAGCTCCGTGTTGTTTTGAAAACCTCGGAAGGCCAGGAAATCGTGGCAAGTCGTTATGGCATTGATACAAACGTCAGCGTAGGAGAAAAGGTGCGCTGCTGTTTTCTTCCCACAGATGCCGTACTGGTGGACCAGGGAGGCACCAATGCGTAAGCGTGGTGCAGGCTCCGTATGGATGATCCTGCCGCTGTATCTTTTCACACTGATCTTCGTTGCGCTGCCCCTTCTGTATGTGATCGCACTGAGCTTTTTCACGGCAGACGGCGGCTATGGTGTGAACTGGAAATTTACACTGGATAACTATAAACAGATCCTGGAACCGGTATATCTACAGACTTTTACGGGATCTTTTCGCCTTGCCATCACCAGTACCCTGATCATCTGCCTGGTAGGTTACCCATTTGGGTATTTTATGGCAAAGCTTTCCGAGGGGAAAAAGAAGCTTGCCATGCTGTTTCTGATGCTGCCTTTCTGGGTGAATTCCCTGATCCGTCTGTACGGCTGGATCATCATTCTCCAGAAAAAGGGTCTTTTGAACTATCTGCTGATGAAACTTGGCATCATTCAGGAGCCTTTAAAAATCCTGTACAGCTATCCTGCCATTGTGATCGGTATGATCTATGTGTTGCTGCCGTTTATGGCTTTGTCCGTGTATTCCAGTGCGGAAAAACTGAACTGGTCACTGGTGGAGGCAGCCAGAGATCTGGGAGCCAGCAGATGGAAAGCTTTCTGGAGTGTTACCTTTAAGCTGACTTTGCCGGGACTTCTTTCCGGAGTGATCCTTACCTTTATTCCATCTATGGGCTTGTTTTTTATTGCGGATATCCTGGGCGGAAACAAGATCGTACTTGTGGGAAGTCTGATCCAGGAGCAGATGACAAGAGGCAATAACTGGCCCTTTGCCGCAGCACTGGCTGTGGTACTGATGATACTGACAACTCTGATGATCGTATTATATCGGAAGCTTACTAATGTGAAGGAACTGGAGGGAATCGGATGAAAAAGAACTCAAAGCTTTCAGGACTGTACCTGGGGATCTTGTTTTTCCTTATGTATCTGCCCATTGGTGTGGTAGTGGTATTTTCGTTTAATGAAGCAAGACTTCCGGTGCGTTTTACCGGATTTTCCCTGAAATGGTATCAGGAACTGTTTCAGGACAGGGATCTGATCCAGGCATTGAAAAACAGTCTGATCCTGGCGGTGTCCAGCTGTGGGGTATCTGCAGTGATCGGAACACTGGGGGCTGTAGGACTTTCCAGGATCCACTGGAAAACAAAAGGGGTGATGGAGTATATTTCCATTCTGCCTCTGATGATCCCGGAGATCATTCTGGGAATGGTACTGATGGCATTTTTCTATATGCTGAACCTGCCATTTGGAATGCTGACACTTCTGATCGGACACACGGTTTTCTGCGTGCCCTATATTTTGATGGAGGTAAAAGCAAGGCTTGTGGGAATGGATCCGTCCCTGGAAGAGGCAGCCAGAGATCTTGGTGCCGGTTCCTTTCGGGCCTTCTGGGACATTACCCTGCCGCTGATCATGCCGGCTGTTATATCCGGCTCTCTGCTGGCCTTTGCCATGTCCATGGACGATGTGGTGATCAGTATTTTTGTAACCGGGCCACGTGTATCCACGCTGCCGATAAAAGTTTACACACAGATGAAAACAGGCGTTACGCCGGAGATCAATGCACTTTGTACCATAATGCTGGGAGTGATCCTTCTGGTACTGGCAGTATATCTGATCGCAGGAAAACGCGGGAAGGGGAATAAGAGAGATGAGCAATAAACTGATCGAGTTAAAAAATCTCACAAAAAACTTTGATGACCAGCAGGTGCTCCGGGGCATTAATCTGGACATTCACGAAAACGAATTCCTTACGCTTCTGGGACCCAGCGGCTGTGGAAAGACAACAACCTTAAGGATCATTGCCGGCTTTGAGGAGCCAAGCGGTGGAGAGGTACTGTTTAACGGAATTGAGATCTCCAAGCTGCCTCCATATAAAAGAGAGATCAACACGGTATTCCAGAAATATGCATTGTTTCCGCATCTCAATGTTATGGACAATATCGGTTTCGGCCTGAATCTGAAAAAGGTAGATAAATCTGTTATTGAGCAGAAGGTAAAAAGAATGCTGAAAATGGTAGGGCTGGAAGGCTTCGAAAAAAGAGATGTTACACTTCTTTCCGGTGGACAGCAGCAGCGAGTTGCCATTGCCAGAGCTCTTGTCAATGAGCCGAAGGTTCTTCTGCTGGATGAGCCACTCGGCGCACTGGATGCCAAGATCCGTAAGCAGATGCAGATCGAGCTGAAAAAGATCCAGAGAGAGGTAGGGATCACCTTTATCTATGTTACTCATGACCAGGAGGAGGCACTTTCTATGTCTGATACGGTAGTAGTCATGAACAACGGTGAGATCCAGCAGATCGGCAGCCCGACAGATATCTATAATGAGCCGGAGAACCGTTTTGTTGCCGGCTTTATCGGAGAGTCCAATATTATAGAAGGAACAATGATCAGGGATTTCCTTGTGGAGTTTGATGGCTTCCGTTTTGAATGTGTAGACAAGGGATTTGAGGACAACGAAGCCATTGAGGTTGTTCTTCGCCCGGAGGATCTGGATATTGTGGAACCGGATCAGGCCAAGATCAGAGGAACTGTACGGAACATTACGTTCAAGGGCGTGCATTATGAGATCCTGGTTGAGACGGAGCTTCGCACATACATGGTGCACACTACCGATTATGCAGAAGTGGGACGTGAAGTGGGACTGAAGTTTGGTCCTGAGGATATCCATGTTATGTGCAGAATGGGAGGATACTAATGAAACAGTTCAAGCATCTGATCAAGCCGTATATCATCTGGGCTTCGATCCTGATCGTGGTACCATTGATCCTGATCGTGCTTTATGCATTTACCTCAGATGGAAATGAAGTTCTGACCCTGCATTTTACATGGGCGAATTTTGCAAAATTTCTGGAAGCTACATATTTAAGTGTTATCCTGAAATCCTTCCGCCTGGGTATCCTGACCACACTAATCTGCCTGGTCTGCGGATATCCGCTGGCATACATTATCTCCAAATATTCCGAAAAGGTGCAGAGCTTTCTGATCCTTATGGTCACCATTCCCATGTGGATCAACATGCTTCTCCGTACCTATGCATGGATGAACATTCTTTCTGACAATGGTCTGGTGAACAACCTTCTGAAAATGCTGGGAATCTCACCGATCACCATGATGTATACAGATTTTTCCGTTATCGTGGGCCTTGTTTGTAACTTTATGCCCTTTATGATCATTCCGATCCATACATCCTTAAGTAAAATGGACAAGTCACTGATCGAAGCGGCCAACGACCTTGGTGCCAATCCCTTCCAGACCTTCTGGAGGATCACCTGGAAGCTTTCCATGCCAGGTGTGGTCAATGGTGTTATGATGGTATTCCTTCTGTCCATCTCAACTTTCGTTATTCCGAAGCTTCTTGGCGGCGGTCAGTACATGCTGATCGGTAACCTGATCGAGTCACAGTTTATTTCCGTAGGTGACTGGAACTTTGGAAGTGCCATCTCTCTGATCCTGGCAGTGATCATCCTGATCTTTATGAGCCTGATGAAGAAGATGGACACCCAGGACGATTAAAGGAGGCAGGAGATGAAAAGAAAAAATACCATATTTTCAAAATTATATGTAGTGCTGTGTCTGGCATTTTTTTACCTGCCGATCCTTGTGACTATGATTTTTTCCTTTAACTCATCCAAGTCCCTGACCAGATTTACAGGATTTTCCCTGCGCTGGTACGGAGAGCTGATAAACAACATGGAGATCAGTAAGGCAGTTTATGTTTCGGTCACAGTGGCAATTCTGGCAACTGTTATTTCCACAGTGCTGGGAACCATCACAGCCATCGGACTTTCAAAATCCAGAAAGGTGTTGAAGGAGATGGTCCTTACCATCAATAACTTTCCAATTCTGAATCCGGAGATCGTAACCGCGATTGGTCTGATGCTGCTGTTTTCTTCGCTGGGAATGACGAAAGGCTATCTGACCATGTTGCTGGCACATATCGCATTCTGTACGCCCTATGTGATCACCAGTGTATATCCGAAGGTACGAAGCCTGGATCCGAACCTTGCCAATGCAGCCATGGATCTTGGTGCAACGCCATATCAGGCACTTACCAAGGTTATCGTGCCCATGATCAAAGAAGGGATTTTTGCGGGAGCGCTCCTGGCCTTTACCATGTCCTTTGACGATTTCGTAATTTCCTACTTTGTTTCCGGAAACGGAGTAAAAAATATATCCATTGTTGTATATAATATGACAAAGCGCATCAATCCCACCATCAACGCCCTTTCTACCATTGTGATCGTGGTCATTGTACTGGTGCTTCTTTTTGCAAATCTGATCATGCCGAAGCTTCAGGCCTCCACCGTGAAAAAAATGGATCCGAAAAAAAGAAGGATCGTTGCGGTTATCACAGCTGCTGCGGTTGTTCTGGTATTGGGAAAGTGGACGATCGTAAGTCAGGGAAACCATGTGCTTCGTGTATATAATGCCGGAGAATATATGGACCTGAGTCTTCTGGACAAATTTGAGAAGCAGTATAACTGTACCGTTGTATATGAAACCTTTGAGTCCAATGAGATGATGTACACCAAGCTGGCCAGCGGTGAAACCTACGATGTTCTGGTTCCGTCAGATTATATGATCGAAAGACTGATCAAGGAGGAATATCTTCAGGCCCTTGACTGGAAAAAGATCCCAAACAGCAAAAATCTTCTTCCCGAGGTACAGAATAAGGACTATGATCCAGGAAATCGTTATTCCTGTCCGTATTTCTGGGGAACTGTAGGAATCCTTTATAATAAGAATGTAGTCTCTCAGGAGGATCTTGACAAAGAGGGCTGGAATATTCTCTGCGATGAAAAATATAAGGGAGATCTTTATATGTATGATTCCGAAAGGGATTCCTTTATGATTGCCCTGAAAGCGCTGGGGTATTCCATGAACACAAAAAATCTTGATGAGATCCAGCAGGCTTATGAGTGGCTGATCCGGCAGAGAGATACCATGGATCCGATCTATGCAGGTGATGATGTGATCGACAACATGATCTCAGGAAACAAGGCAATGGCGGTTGTTTATTCCGGAGATGCTTCCTATATCATCAGCGAAAATCCGGAGCTTGGTTATTATACTCCGCAGCAGGGAACCAATACCTGGTATGATGCGATGGTCATCACCAAGGACTGTAATGAAGTAGATCTGGCTCATGAGTTCATCAATTTTATGTTGGATGATGAAAATGCTCTTTCCAATACCGAAGAAGTAGGATATACTTCTACTGTAAAGAGTGCATTCGAGGAGATGAAGAACGGAACTTACGAGGGAATCGATTCCTATATTCCGAAGATCGACAATCCGAAGAATGAGATCTTCGGATACCAGAAGCCAAAGATCAAGCAGAAATTTGCAGAGCTCTGGACAAAGGTAAAAGCAAAATAACAAGACGTCAGAGAGAGACATGAAGGAGGTTCTATGAAATCAAAAAAAGCAGCAGCGATCATGTTATGTGCGGTACTTGGAACATCTATGATAACAGGTGTCAGTGTCAGTGCAAAGGATAAGGATGAACTGGTACTTTATACATGGGACGGAATGTTTCCGCAGGAAGTGCTGGATGATTTTGAAAAAGAAACAGGGACCAAGGTGGTATATTCCAACTTTGATACCGATGAGACCATGCTTGAGAAGCTTTCCCAGGCAAAGGGCGGCGATTACGATGTGGTAATTGCAGATGATTACATTATCGACAGCGCGGTAAAAGAGGGACTTGTCCAGAAGATCGACAAGGATACCGTTTCCAATTTTAAGAACATCAACCCCCTTTATCAGGGACAGTTTTATGATCCGGATGACGAATATACAGTACCTTACGGAGCAGGAATCCCACTGATCGTTTATGATCCGGAGCAGGTAGATATCGACATTAAAGGATACAAGGATCTCTGGGATAAGTCTCTGGAGGACAGCATTGCCATCGTAGGTAATTACCGCGTGATCTGTGGCATCACACAGCTTTCCATGGGGGAGAGCATGAACGAAGAAGATGTAGCCGTGATCGACAAGACCGGTGAGAAGCTGAAAGAGCTGGCACCGAACATTCGTATGATCCAGGATGACAATACACAGAATGCCCTTCTCAACGGAGAGGCAAGCGTGGCATTTCTTTATACATCACAGGTAACACAGGCACTGAAGGATAATCCGGATCTTAAGGTGGTTTATCCTAAGGAAGGTCTTGGATTTGGTATTATGGGAATGTTTGTGCCAAGTGAAGCACCGAATGCGAAGGCTGCCAATGAATTTATCAATTATATCCTGGAGCCGGAAGTATCTGCACAGTGCATCAACTATATCGGATACTACAATACAAACAAGGCAGCAGATGATCTGGTAGACGAGAGCCTGGTTGTTCCGGACAGCGTGACAAAGGGTGAGATCGTACAGAATGTAAGCCAGGAAGCAGAGCAGGAATACAATAAGATCTGGACAGAGTTTAAAGCTGCCTGCGATTAAGCAGACGAACCAGTAAGGGGGTTTTTCAGGTGGAGATATACAAAGGTACATCCGCTTTTTCCGGAATAGCCATTGGAAAAATACTGTATTACCACAGAGGCGAATATCAGATCCGTCAGTCCATGGTAGACAATGTAAAAAAGGAGCTGGATCGTCTGGATAATGCAAGAACAGCGGTAAAGAACCAGATCCAGCATATGTATAAAAACGGAGCACCCCTCCCTAAAGAGCAGGAGCTGACCTTGAAACGTCAGCTGAAGCTCTTAAGTGGCGGCAGCTTTCAGCGGGCCGTGGAAAGCATGATCACGACAGAAAAGGTCAGTGCAGCTTACGCAGTCCAGACAACCAGGGATGAGCTTGCCAATGTGTTCCGCAAGCTGGAGGACGAGGCTGTCAAAGAACAGATCGAAAATATCAGGGAGATTTCTGAGCTGCTGATCGGCGCCATGGGTGGCTCCCATGCACGGATCAATCTGGGAGATGAGCCGGTGATCCTTGCAGCAGAGCAGCTTTCCCCCAATGAACTTCTGGAGATGAACAAAGCCAGTCTTCTGGCGGTAGTCATGCATCAGGGGTCTGTTATTTCCCATGTATCGATCATGGCAAAATCCATGGAAGTCCCCACCCTGGTCGAGGTGGAGATACAGAAAGAATGGGATGGTCATATGGCTATTGTAGATGGGTATACAGGAACACTGTATATCGATCCGGAGCCGGAGCTTCTTAAGGAATATGAGATCCGTCATGCAGCAGATAAGGAAGAGCGGGAAGAACTTTTGAGACTTCGGAACCAAAAGGATATTACAGCCGATGGCAAGGAGATCAAGCTTCTGGCAAACATCGGAAATCTGGATGATCTGAATACGGTTCTTTATTACGGAGCAGCAGGTATCGGCCTTCTTCGAAGTGAATTCCAGTATCTCGGAAGAGAGAATTATCCAAGAGAGAATGAGCTGTTCCGTGCCTATAAAAAAGTAGCTGAGGATATGGATGAACGTCCGGCAGTGATCCGTACCGTGGACCTGGGGGCAGACCGTCAGGCAGAATATATGGCAATTCCTGATGAGGTCAATCCTATGATGGGAAACCGCGGCATCCGCCTCTGCCTGGATCGCAAAAAAATGTTTAAAGCGCAGCTTCGGGCTATTTACCGTGCAAGTGCCTATGGAAATATCAACCTGATGTATCCGATGATCACGTCCGAGGATGAACTGGATGAGATCGAGAAGCTGATCCGTGAGGTAAAAAAGGGCCTGGATGAGAAGAACATTCCTTACAAAAACATCCGTACCGGAATTATGATCGAAACACCGGCAGCGGTCATGATCAGTGAAGAACTTGGAAAACGTGTGGATTTTCTGAGCCTAGGAACCAATGACCTGACCCAGTATACCCTGGCTATGGACAGGCAGAATCTTCTTCTTAAGAATAAATACAACGACCATCATCCCGCACTTGTAAAGATGATCCGTATGGTGACAGAAGCAGGACATAAATCCGGATGTAATGTTTACATATGTGGGGAGCTGGCAGCAGATTCCAATCTTACAGAAGCTTTTATCCAGATGGGAGTGGACGGCCTTTCCGTTGTTCCTGCCTGTGTACTTCCAGTGCGAAAAGCGATCCGCAGCTCCTATGCGGATGAGGCAAACCGGCCGGAAGAAGCAGTAAAAGAGAAATAATATCCGGAAAAATAAAAATCCTGAGAATTTCTATGTTGATATCTGTTGATATCTCACATAGGATCCTCAGGATTTTTTTGACGGAATCTTTCACTCACGGCTTATTGCTGTTCTCAATTGAAGCAGTGCGTGGAAGCATATCTGTTCCGGTTAAAGTTATCGAAGTCCAAGCACCTGGGCGGTTTCCGAAATAAACTCCGGTGTGGTACCACAGCATCCGCCGATCACGGAAGCACCGTTGTCCACCAGCACCTTCATATAACCTGCAAAATCCGCAGGGGTCATGCTGTAAACTGCATTTCCAAGATCATCGATCTGGGGCATTCCCGCATTGGGTTTGGCAATGACCGGAATGGAAACGTTCTCTTTGATATTGCGGATAACCGATACCAGCTGGTCCGGGCCAACCGAGCAGTTGATGCCGACAGCGTCTGCACCTGCAGCTTCCAGGGACATGGCAGCCTCTATGGCATTTCCGCCGCTGAAGATACTTCCGTCTGCTTCTACAGTCACGGTACAGATGATAGGAAGCTCGCAGACACTCTGGCAGGCATCTACAGCAGCCAGTGTCTCCTCGATATTGATCATGGTTTCTGCTACGATCAGGTCCACACCTGCATCACGGAGATAGCCGATCTGTTCCTGATAGACTTCGAAGGCTTTTTCGTAAGTCATGTCACCGGCCGGTGCCATCATCTTGCCTGTGGTGGTGATATCACCTGCTACGAAAACACCCTCCGGTGCGATCTCCTTTGAATAGCCGGCCAGGGTATGATTGATCTGTTCAATCTGATCCTCCAGTCCATGCATAGTGAGGTTAATACGGTTTCCGCCGAAGGTAGGCGCATAGATGATATGGCTTCCCGCTTCGATGTATGCCTTCTGCAGAGACTGGATCACATCCTTGTGCTCAAGCACCCAGCTCTCTGTGCAGACACCACGCGGCATGCCGGCCTTCATCAGGTTGGAGCCGGTAGCACCATCCAGCAGCAGGACATGATCTTCGGTCAGTTTCTGAAATTCCTGTTTTGTCATATGTTTATATCCTCCTTATGGCAGCCAATCACGGTTGGCAAAAAATAGGGCTCCTCCTGTAACCGCTGCACTCATTGCCGTGGGTTTATTTTAACACAGGGAATAAAAATAATCTATCCTGTTTCTGGGACGGAAAATAAAAAATAATAAAAATTAGGCAAATTGTACATATTTAACGACTTTTCTGTCGAATAAAGAACTTGCGTATTAGAAAATAGGATTGTATAATAACCTATAGACATGCCCAAAGGGCAAGACTGTCATCAGATAGAACATAAAGGTAAAGGTGAAAAGGAATTATGATTAAAGTTAAACTGAGCAACTGGAAGTCTGATCACCAGATGGATGAGGCTTATAAAGCTCTGCGAACAAATATCCAGTTCTGCGGAGCAGATAAGAAAGTGATCGCACTTACCAGCTGTACTCCTAATGAGGGAAAGAGCAGTGTGACATTTAATCTTGCTGCTTCTCTTGCAGAGAGCGGCAAGTCTGTACTGCTTATTGATGCCGATCTTCGTAAATCTGTTATGATGGGTCGTGTATCTGTGGATCAGGAGGTTATGGGTCTTGCACATTATCTTTCCAAGCAGGCTAAACTTTCCGATGTAATCTGTGCGACAACACTTCCGAAATTCCACATTATTTTCTCAGGTATCGTACCGCCGAATCCGGCTGAGCTTTTGGGAAACAGACTTTTTAAGGATATGATCCGTGTGGTAAGAGATGTTTATGATTACGTTATCGTAGATACACCTCCGCTTGGTCTCATCATTGATAGTGCAATTATAGCAGACTCCTGTGACGGATCTGTAATCGTAATTGAATCCGGAACTATCAGTTATCGTTTTGTGCAGGAGGTTAAAGATCAGCTGGCTAAGAGCAACTGCCCGATCCTTGGAACAATTCTGAACAAGGTAGATTACAGTAAGTCTGGCAGCTATGGTCATTATGGTAAATATGGTAAATACGGTAAATACGGTAAGTATGGTTCATACGGAGATTATGGTGAGAGCAGTAGCAGTAAGAAGTAAGATGACTTTGATAATAGAAATGAGTGGATTATTTTAATGAAGGGACTTTATGATATTCACTGTCATATTCTCCCCGGGGTAGATGATGGTTCAAGAAACATGGAAGAATCGCTCTGGATGCTCAATAAAGAGTACAATGAGGGAGTTCGCCATGTGATTCTGACACCGCATTTCCGGTATGATATGTTTGAGCCGCATATGAACATCGTAACAAGACAGTTTATGCAGCTGAGAAGAGCGGCCATGAATATTGGAGAAGACGGCATGCGGCTTTATCTGGGATGCGAGCTTCATTCCAGCATGGATATGGCAGACTGCCTGAAGCGCGGTGAGCGGCTTACCATGGCTGGCTCACGGTATGTGCTTGCAGAATTTCGCACATCAGATGAGAAGTCTTATATCCGTGAAAGGATACAGGCACTGATCCGCAATGGCTATTATCCCATTGTTGCCCATGTGGAACGCTACCGTTCCGTAGTGAAAAGCGGAATTGACTTCATTGATGAACTTAGAGATATGGGCGCCTATATCCAGATGAACGCGGACAGCATCATCGGTGATGACGGTTTCATGGTCAAACGTTTCTGCAAGAAAGTAATGAAAGAAGAAATGCTTGATTTTGTGGGATCTGACGGTCATGATATGGGAAAGCGTACACCGCATCTGGGCAAAGCCTACGAGAAAGTTGCGAAAATGATGGGTGAGGATTATGCTGATATGATCTTTATCAGCAATCCGGAATGCATTTTGAACAACGAAAGATTTTAATACATATTTTTATGTAAAAGACAAGCCAAAGAAAATAACAGGGTAACGGAGAAGAAGAATGGAAAATCAGGTTACAAATAACAACGACGAAATTGAAATCGATTTAGG
>OIXA01004251.1_pt1 | contig 13979 bp, 9 predicted proteins | sample 1587721 | NCBI WGS metagenome assembly OIXA01 (sample SAMEA3888900, study PRJEB22519) | human gut metagenome | biome: human gut; feature: human-associated habitat; material: faeces | place: Denmark | collected 2013 | reverse complement strand
TGATGCGGCGAACGCCGCGATATGAAATAAGATTGGCAGCGTTTTTTGCTGACAATCTTATGAATAGCGTGGCTCATTGCGGATGTGACGAATCTCAGCAGCCCGCATTGGGACTACTGATTTTTGAAAAAAGCCTCAATATAGTCAAAATAGTAAAAAATAAGCTTCTCAGAAAGCGCTTTTTTACGTAATAGATCTTTTTATACATTTATAGTAAAAATAATTTGTTTCTAAGACGGAAATTTTACTTTTCCCAGCTCTTTCGCATGTTTTAGTAGAATTAAGAGTAAGTGTGGTTGATCGACGAGTCAAATCTAAATTTGTGTGTAAAGAGGCAAGCTTTTTTGCTTTTGTATTAAAATCGCTATTTTTTGCAAAAAAAATACAAAAACAAGGGATTTGGATGCTTTGGAAGTAACTGTTTTCGTAAAATGAGAAAATCAAGCTATTTTAATACAAAATATCTTGATTTTAAGAATTATTTGTATAAAATACGTCATTATTACGTCATTTACACCAAAGTAATCAACAGGACTTCTCTAAAATTATTTAGGGAAGCAGTAACCCAGCAGAAAAGGACTGCTCCCCCGGGCGTAGATGCGGCGGAGACTGTGAGATTTTCTTGGAAAGTGGTTAAGCCGCAGGGGCAACGCGAACACGATGTTCGCGTTAGCCGGTAAGCGACATGGATGGCAGCGTAAAGGCGGCCCCGTCATGATGAGAAACACTTGACCACTTTCCTTTAGAAAATCCACAGTTGTAGCTAGCATCCGAGTCCGGGGGGCAGTCCTTTCTGCGTGGGGGCTATGGCAACCCTACGTTACGAGCCATGTCCCCAATTCATAAATGTTTCGCAAAGGGCACTCCACATTTGTTGGCAGTTCTCTGCAATGAGCCACGCTATTCATAAGATTGTCAGCAAAAACGCTGCCAATCTTATGATCAATTTTCTGTTTTCATTCGTCGTTTCGCCTCATACATTCTGGCATCGGCCTCCCGGACCATATCGTCCATGGAACGAGGCATAGTATGGGTCAGTACGGAATATCCCATGGCTACAGTAATGGGATGCTCGGAACCGTCAGGAAGCTTCAGAGTTCCCAGAGACGCTTCGAAATCTCTTTGCAGCTTGAGAAATTCTTTTTCAGAATCGGATACGGTCGACAGGAATACGAACTCATCTCCGCCGATCCGGTAACATTTTCCTAAGGAACCGAGATGTGCCGACAGAGTATCCGCTACCCTGCAGATCAATTTATCACCGCTTTGGTGACCGTAGGTGTCGTTCACATATTTGAGGCTATTCACATCGTACAGTGCCAGCAATACATGAAAATTATGGGATGCGTCCAGTCTTTTCAATTCTTCCATATAGGAAGTACGGTTCAGCAGGTCGGTCAGACCGTCGCGATAAGCCAGGCGGCTGAGCAGCTGCATGCGAACCCCTTCCTGATAGTTGGTCATGAGGCGCAGGGTAACCTGGACTGCTTCCATGATCAGGAACATAAGCACACCGATCCGTGTGAAGAAGCTGGTCTCGGGAGCACTGCCGAACCATAGCAGCAGGATATCCAGTAGAACGCCAAAGCACAGACACAGAATTCCAAGGTTATGATATAGATTGTGCTTCAGATGCTGCCTTTGATTCTGATAAAACCCCTTGCCGATGGCATAGATAACAAGTGCGATCAGAATGCCAAAAGTAATATGGGTCAGACGAAGACTTTCATGGAAGTCCTTGAGACCGGTCAGATTCAGGCAGAAACGTATACTGAAATCCATGACACTGATCAGGCATACTGTCTGTACCATCACAGGGGAGTACTCTGTATACATTTTGCCAAGGTACAGAAACAGTGGAATGGTGATCAGCATCATAAAAAGTTCCGCAATTGTATGATAAATATGGCTGTTACGCAGGATCAGCTGCAGCATACGGTTATCTGCCAACATAAAGATACCGGTATTCAGAGCAAATAATCCCAGATAAAGCATCTCACTGCCGATGATGTGCTTCTTGTGTAATGGCAGATAAAACAGGATAAATGCCAGACCAAGATGGGCGATCAGGAAGCTGATGCCGAATCCGGGTGCCTTGTCGCGGATGCGGCTTATCAGGATATCTTCACTACGTCCTAGGTACATATGATTGATCTTGCCACTGCCGTCTCCGTAAGGATTATCGATCACCAGGGTGAGCGTGCACCCGGAATCTTCCCGGTAGATCGGCAGAGAGACATAAGAGGCTCCCGGTGTCTTGCCGAAGAAAACTCTCTCCGGCTGCATGGTCTCATAGATCAGCCGGTCGTCTATCAGGATCGTCACATTGGAACTTTTATAAAAAAAGAAAAGTGCCATGTCGTGAGTCAGCGCAGGAAGCTTCTTGGTCACTGTGCAGGTGCCGCTGATATGGGAAAAATCAACGGGGCTTCCATCGGAGGTGGTCCAGCCTTCTGAAAAGTCAATATAATCCGATATTGCCGGCTCACGGTTCTGCCTGGGCAGACTGTAGTACAGTACTGTAAAAATCACAGAACACATGATCAGGAAAAACAGTCCACGTGTAATGGAATATGAAGTTTTGTGATTGTTCGTGTTAGTATTCATATGAATTATATTATAGTAATCAGGTACCATAAAAGTCAATGTCTGTGTTGGTCAGATCAATGACTAAAGATAAAAAAAGTTGCAATGGGTGAAAAAGTATGCTATTGTGATTTTGTTGCCGCTTTAGTGCGGTAAAGATTTACTCTGGAGAGTTCTTCCACGGAAAGCAATTATCATATTTCCGTATAGAAGGCGCCGAAGGTGTACGGCAGTAAAGCTGCCAATCTCTCAGGCAAAAGGACAGAGCATCTATATGCTTATTCCCATTCTCTTCGGAAGAAATCAATCTACGATAGGACGTCACAAGAGGTGACGGAAGGAGAGGGAATATGTTAGACATGATTAGTAACTTTCTGACCACAGTGGATGATTTCGTCTGGGGCATCCCCCTGATCGTCCTCATTCTGGCTACCGGTCTTTTTCTTACAGCCAGACTTCATTTTTTGCAGATCACGAAGCTTCCCCATGCAATCAAACACTTAATTGCCAATGAAAAGTCGGGCGAAGACGGCGAAGTATCCAGTTTCGCGGCACTGTGTACGGCATTGTCCGCTACCATCGGAACCGGTAATATCGTTGGTGTGGCAACGGCTATTGTAGCAGGCGGTCCCGGAGCTTTGTTCTGGATGTGGATCGCTGCGCTGGTAGGTACGGCTACGAAGTATTCCGAGTGCCTGCTGGCGGTGAAATATCGTGTGGTAGCAGAGGATGGACACATTATCGGCGGCCCCTTCTACTATATCGAAAACGGTATGGGCAAGAGCTGGAAATGGCTGGCGAAGATCTTCGCTTTTATGGGTGTATGCGTGGGATTGTTCGGTATCGGAACCTTTACCCAGATCAACGGTATCACCAGTGCGGTACATAATTTCTTCGATGCGAACAATGCACATACCGTACAGCTCTTCGGCATGGACTATTCCTGGAGCGTGGTGATCTCCGGAATCCTTTTGACCATCTGCGTGGCACTGGTTGTTATCGGTGGATTAAAGCGTATCTCCACCGTGGCACAGGTCATCGTTCCTTTTATGGCAGTGACTTATGTAGTAGCCTGTCTGTTAGTACTGATCTTTAATGTAACTGCCATTCCGGCAGCTATCGTGACCATCGTACAGAGTGCGTTTGGTATGCGTGCCGTAGCCGGCGGTGCTTTGGGAGCGGTTATCATGGCAATGCAGAAGGGTATTGCGAGAGGTATTTTCTCCAACGAAGCCGGTATCGGTAGTGCACCGATCGCAGCGGCTGCAGCGCAGAACGACTCTCCTGCCAAACAGGGTCTGATCTCAATGCTGGGTACCATCATTGATACTCTGATCATTTGTACCATGACCGGTCTTACGATCGTAATTACCGATTCCTGGAACGTAGGTCTGGACGGCGTGGATGTTACCACCAGAGCTTTCCAGCAGGGGCTGCCTTTTAACAGCTCTATTGCATCCTTTATCCTGATGGTATGCCTGGTATTCTTTGCATTTACCACGATCCTCGGTTGGGATTACTACAGTGAGAGATGCCTGGAATACCTGATCGGTCAGAAGCCGAAGGCGATCAAAGTATACCGTTGGATCTACATTGCCTGCGTATTCATCGGACCCTACATGACTGTTAAGGCAGTATGGACCATCGCAGATATCTTCAACGGTCTGATGGCGATCCCGAATCTGATCGCACTGCTGGCATTAAATGGTGTTGTGGTGGCTGAGACCAAGAAATACCTTGACAATGCCAAGAAAAAGTTTTAAAAAAGTTCTGTAGCCCTATCACACGGGGAAAATCCATATTTTTTCCGGAAGTATAGAAGTGAGGAACTATATGAAAGATCTTACAAAGGGCAGACCGTCAGTTTTGATACTGACGTTTGCCCTTCCTATTTTTTTGGCCAATTTATTGCAACTTACTTACAGCCTGGCAGATACCCGCATCGTAGGTACTTTTCTGGGAGATAATGCCCTGGCGGCAGTGGGGGCCACGACGACGCTGAGCAACCTGATCGTACAATTCCTAATGGGAATGTGCAATGGCTTTGCTATTATTTCGGCACAGTGCTTCGGAGCGAAGGATATGGACAGATTGCGCCGATCCTTAGGCAATTCTCTGGTGCTTGGTCTATTGGCAGCGGTGGTACTGACATTTGGAGGACTTGTATTTTTACAGCCGATCCTCAGATTCCTGAATGTGCCGGAAAATCTGTTGCACACAGCAACACAGTATGTGTCCGTGATCATAGCGGGACTTGTTGTTACTTTATTATATGATGTATTATCGGCGACCTTAAGAGCAATCGGAGATACCGTGACCCCGCTGATCGTGCTGGCAGTGTCGGTGGTGCTGAATATCGGAGGAGATCTGCTTCTGATCGTGGTGCTGCATATGGGAGTGCTGGGTGCCGCAGTTGCTACTGTGCTGTCGCAGCTGATCGCTGTGGTGGTGTGTGCGGTCTATCTGTGGAAAAAGTATGAAATTCTGCGGATACGTGTGGATGATATGAAGCTGCAGGATGCCGGAATGCTCCGCAATATGTTAAGCTCCGGCCTTTCCATGGGGTTCATGAGCTCACTGGTCAATATCGGTACATTGACATTGCAGACCTCCATCAATAAGCTGGGACAGAATATTATCATTGCCCATACGGCAGCCCGCAAGATCTCCGAGATCTTCATGATCATGTTCAGCGTCTTCGGTCAGACAATGGCGACCTATTGCGGACAAAATCTGGGAGCCGGAAAAATCGAACGGATCCGCAGAGGAATCCTGTTGGCAACCGGTTATACCTGCATCTGGTGTACGCTTAATATTGTGACTGCTTATACCATCGGTGACTGGCTGGTATGGCTGGTCACCGGCAGCAAAACTCCGGAAGTGATCTACAATGCCACATTATATCTGAAGGTAGATACACTGTTCTATTATGTGACAGCGGTAATCTGTATTGTGAGAAACTCCATGCAGGGACTGGGAGAACGGATCGTACCGCTGATCTCCAGCTCGCTGGAAATGATAGGGAAAATTGTGATCGCGGCGACGCTGGTTCCCATGTTCGGATACCCGGGTGTCATCGCAGCGGAGCCTATTGTGTGGTTTATTATGATCATTCCGCTATTGATAAAGATACTGCGTATGCCGGTCTGGAAGCAGAAAACTTAACTGTTTCGTAAACAAAAGAGATATTTTTACTTAACGTTAAGGAAAAATGACCAAATTTAACAATAAAATACTTGTAATTTTGTCGAATTGTATTACTATATGGAAAATGTTACAATGAATTTACCGAGAAAATACTTAAACGTTTTCGAGACGGACCGAATGTGATAAAGTCTTTTACAGAAAGGCAGATGTGGTAAGTATGAAGAAGACAGAGAATAAGAAAACGAAAGTAAAAGGGAACAAAAAGCCATTTTTCACAATTTCGAAAAAGATACTGGCGTTAAGCCTTCTGCCGATGATCATTGTATGTGCACTGGTGGCTACGGTGGGGGCCAAAGCATTAGAGACCGGAATTGAGAAACAGATTGAGCAGTCTCTGCAGATCGTTGGTGTCAGTGTGGATGAAACCTACACGAATCTGTATGAAGGCGATTACACCAGAGATAAGGGAGGCAAGGTGCGCAAGGGCGGCACATCCATTTCCGGGGAGACACAGTTGATCGATGGATTGCAGGAGAAGACAGGCTTCCAGGTGTCTTTTTTGTATGGAAATATGCGTCTGATCACGACATTGACCAAGCCGGAAGGAGGACGTATTAACGGTACGGCGCTGGAAGACGATGTCTATGCACAGATTCAGACTGGGGAGGCTTTGTTCCTGACGGACTGCAACATTTCCGAAGTAGATTATTATGTATATTATCAGCCATTGATCAATTCTGATGGCTCTGTGATCGGTGCCATCGAAGTGGCGACGCCGATGCAGAATGTCAAGGATACAATCTCGATGCAGGTGAAGGATATTATTCTGATCGCTGTGGCATGTGTTCTTGTGGCGGCAACGCTGGTAAGCGTATTATCCCGTAGCATGGTGAAGACCATGAAGAAGACGAAGCATTTCCTAGGCAGGATCGTGAACGGAGAACTGGATGCAGAGCCGGATGAAAAGCAGTGCCGTAAAAAGGATGAACTTGGGGATGTATATCGTATTTCTGTAAAACTGCAAAAAACTCTCCGTTCGATCGTAACAGAGATCAAGGATTCCGCGGATGATCTGACAGCATCTTCCAACAAACTGATCAAGATGGCACAGGATACCCAGGAATCTGTGAATGATGTATACCATGCTGTCGGCGAGATATCAGACGGCGCAAGGAATCAGGCCAATGAGACAACGGATGCTAATGAAAATGTAGTGCGTATCGGCGAGCAGATCGAATATATATCTGAGGAAGTAAAATCTCTGACGGATTATGCCGGCAGGATGGCAGAAGCGGAGAAAGCTTCCGAAGAGATCATGAAGGAACTGAACGGCTCCAACGAGAGCACCAAGGAATCCGTCCTGCGGGTAGCGGAACAGATTACGGATATGAACGGAGCAATTCAGAATATCACCAAGGCAGTATCCATGATTCAGGATATTGCGGACGAGACAGATCTGCTGTCACTGAACGCCAGCATTGAAGCAGCCAGAGCCGGAGAAGCGGGAAGAGGCTTCGCAGTGGTAGCAGAGCAGATCAGTAAGCTGGCTGACCAGTCTAAGCGCTCCGCAACCGAGATCCAGCAGATCATCCAAAATATCATGGAGTCTTCCGGCAGAATGGTGGAGATCATGGGTGAAGTGGAAGCCAACATGAATCACCAGCAGAGCAAGTTAGAGGAGACCGGTGTGAAGACTGCGGCAGTAGCGGATGGTGTGGAGAATTCCCTGCAGCATATTGACGGTATCCGGGAGAAGATGGATGTCTTAGGACAGTCCGGAAGTGCGATCCGTGATGTAGTGGAAGGATTGTCGGCAATCTCCGAACAGAATGCAGCATCCGCAGACAGTACCATGCAGGCGGCTCATGGCATGAGTGATACCATGACAGAACTGATGAATTCTTCTGAGAACCTGTTGGCATTAGCGGATAAGCTGGAAAAGGTACTGGATGTTTTCAAGGTATAAAGAGGGTGCTGGAAGCTGTCCGGCAGGGAGATAACATATAAATGACAGAAAATGCAGTCCGTTTTTCATAGAAAACCGGACTGCATTTTCGTGTGCTTTATTGACGGGGATACCATCATGAATTACAATATAAGGGATGTGAGGAATTACGTTATGAATTTAAGGTCTTTCACCCACTTATAAGCAAGCTCATATGGGCTTAGACTTTTTGAACCTGGCATAATATCATACGGGAGAGAAGGAGAATGCAAATGAAAGAGTTGGAACGAAGTAACCGGGTGGCCATGATAGCACATGGTGTGATCAATGCATGTATGCTTTTCATTAGCGTGATCGGATTTGTTGAACACACAGTGTCGGTTCCGGTATTGGTAGTGCTGATGCTTCTTGGGATCATACCGGTTCTTGCAGAATTTATTTGTTGGAAGAGGGATCATGCAACCAAAGCTATAAAACATCTGTCACTGATCGGATTTGCGTTGTTTTATACGGTGCTGCTTTTTACGGCACAGTGCAACATGGTGTATGCATTTGTAATTCCCATGATGTTTGCAGTCATGCCTTATCATGATGTCAAGGCATTTGCACTTATTAATGTGGGGACGGTGGTAGAGAATATCCTGGTGGTGCTCCTGGGAGCCACACAAGGGGGATTTGGCTATCTGGGGCAGGACGCAGGATTTATACAGATTTCGGTAATGATTCTGCTGTGCATTACATCCATCTATGCTACCATATCCAACCAGAAGAACACCGATGAAAATATAGAGAGCATTACAGCTGCGCAGGACCGCGCGGAAGCAACCTTACGTGAGGTCATGGAAATGAGCAGCCGGATGGAGACTTCAGTAGCTGATATCACAGCGGAATTGAATAAACTGGAAACTGCTTTTGACAGTACCAAAACAGCCATGGAGGAGGTGTCTGCAGGTTCCGGGGAGTCTGCAGCGGCGATTCAGCAGCAGACGTCCCAGACGGAGGCTATTCAGGAAAAAGTAAATACTGTGGGTGAAGTGGCAGAGACGATCGGAAGCAATATGGAACATACGATAGAAATGCTGGATGCCGGAAAAGAAGAGATGACAGGTCTGAAGGAGCAGGCAGAGGATTCTGCAAGAAACAGTGAACTGGCGGCACAGAAGCTGGAAACGCTGGATCATTATATGCAGGAGATGCATTCCATCGTGGAAATCATCAGCAAAATAGCTAATCAGACCAGTCTTCTGGCGCTGAATGCCAGCATAGAAGCAGCCAGAGCCGGTGAAGCCGGCCGCGGTTTCTCCGTAGTGGCGACGGAGATTTCGGGAATGGCCACCCAGACAAAGGATGCTACCGGTAACATCGCGGAGTTGATCCAAAATGTATCCGGAGCGATTGGAGAAGTGGTGACGGTCATCCGTCAGATGATAGACGGTATCGGCAGCCAAAGGGAAGGAACGATGCGTGCGGCGGACAGTTTCACGGCAATTGAAGACAGCAGCTATACGATTGTGGATAATCTGGGTGAGATGCTTCAGACAGTAGAAGCTCTGAAAACAGCCAACCAGGAGATCGTGGATTCCATTCAGACAATCTCAGCGACTACGGAAGAAGTGTCTGCCCATGCCAGTGAGACACTGGAAGCGGAAGAGAGAAACAGAGAGATTCTGCAGAAAATTACTGAAAATATGAATTCTATGGTAAAAAAATAAGTAACGGTTCCTGTGACAGAACGGACAGGATAGAAACAGGAGTGACAGAATATGCATGACAACGGGGTGACTTTACAGAAAAAGGTGTTACAGAATCTGGATATACCGTATTCGTATGAACTGGCAAAGCGAATGGAACAATACCGGTCACATCCGACACTGGGGTATCGCCCGGCGGGTTCTAAGGCAGAATTTGAGACCGGAGAGATGCTGAAGACAGAAATGGAAAAAATCGGACTGTCTGAGGTTACAAAGGATGCCGTGACGGTAGACGGCTGGGAATTTCATAAGGCGGCGTTAAGCTATACGAATGCAGCCGGGGAGACCGTGTCAGCAGAGCTGGGAGCCTATCAGACAACCTTTGTCACCGATGGCCCGAAGGAATTTTCCATGATGTATCTGGGAAAAGGAACGGAGACGGACTATCAGGGAAAAGATGTCAGGGATAAACTGGTACTGGTGGAGATTAACCAGAGGGATGAGTGGTGGATCAATTATCCGGTATACCAGGCACATCTGAAGGGAGCAGCAGCCTTGATCGCAGTGCAGAGCGGCGGCTACGGCGAAATCGACGATGAAGCTCTGAATGCACAGGATATCGCCGGACCGGAGGATGCTCCCGCTTTTTCCATTTCCAGAAAAGATGCGGCCGGCCTGCTGGAGCTGCTGCGTGATCAGGAGGAAATAACGGTCACCTTTGATGCGGAATCCAGGGTGACCAGAAACTGCACGACTTATAATATTGTGGGAAGGATTCCCGGAAAACATCCTGACCGCATGGTGCTTTTGTCTGCCCACTATGACTCCTATTTTGACGGATTCCAGGATGACAATACAGCGGTCGCCCTGATGTTTGGTATTGCAAAGGCGTTGCTGGACAGTGGTTTTCAACCGAACAATACCATTGTGATCTGTGCCATGGCATCCGAGGAATGGGGCGTGGTGGATTCCAATTTCGACTGGTCTACGGGAGCTTATGAGCAGATATTCACCGCACATCCCGAATGGGTGGGCAAGGTGATCGCAGACCTGAACTTTGAACTCCCTGCGTTGGCGCATGGTACCAGAGCGAGGATCCGCAGCTGCTATGAATACGTCAGCTTTCTGGAGGAATATCTGGCGGATCTGCCGAATCTGACGATAGCCTATCCGGAAGAGACAGCAGTGACATCTCCGATCGAGACCTGGTCGGATGATTTTTCCATGGCGATCGCAGGTGTACCGTCCATGGTAAATGATTTCACCGGCGGAAGCTTTATGGAGACCCACTACCATTCTCAGTTTGATAACGATGAGTTTTATGATGAACAGGTATATCGTCTGCATCATGAGCTGTTTGCCCTGTTGATCCTGGCACTCGATGAAACGGCAGTGGTACCGTTGCAGTTTTCACCGGTGGTGCAGCGGATTCGCAAGGGCTTGGAACAGTGTCGGGAAATCTGCTACCGCGCCGATGTGGCGGGGCAGCTGGGAGAGAAAAAACGGGGTTTGCTTGAAAAAATTGAGGAACTGGAGACTTTAAGTGACCGGGCACTCAGAAGATGCCGGGAGGAATATGAAGCGGTAGAGGAATACAACCGTAACTACAAACAGTTGCTTAGAGATGGAAAATACGACGAGGCGGAGAAACTTTTCCGGCAGATCAGACCGCTGGAACAGAAGCTGCTCGCAAGGTTCCAACAGGAGCAGGACGCTTTTGTGCGGATTGACTGGTACGGAAATGTGTTGTATCCTCATGAGATATGCAGTGCAAATCTGAGACTTCTGGGCGGAGCGGTGAGAAATCTGAAGGAACAGAGACTTTCCTCCGCACTTCGTAAGCTTTATCAGGTAGACAACAATGCCTATGCCTTTAATTTTGATGAAGAAGTATATAGGCATTTTACGGATTATGTATTCCATCAGCCGAAGGATCGCCTGAAATGGGGTTACGGAAGGCTGCCGGAGCATGAAAATCTATATGGAACGGTCAAGCAGCTTCTCCAAAAAGAAAAACAACTGGAGATGTTGACAGGATCCGGTATGAAGGAAATGGACTACCGGGAAGAAATTACCAGCCTGGAGCATGCATGCAGCAAGCTTGTGGTCAGCCTGATGAATATCGTGCAACAAATGGAGAGATCTGTGACAGAGATATTCGAATTGTAATGATGGCGAGAGCAGAGCACGGAACGATCCACAGACAACAAAGCTGGGGACTGACATCATCATAATAAGGAGATAACAGTAAATACAATTATGGAAAGTGATAAGTTATATCGTGTGCAGAAGGAAGACCTTCCGAAAGTGGAGAAAATGCTGAATCAGTGCTTTGCACACGATCCGTTGTACGAGACGCTGATTCCGGATCCGGAAGTCCGTAAAAATCTGATGCCGGAGCTGTTTAAATGTGACATGGATGAATTTTATGCGACCTGTGAGATCTTCGCAGACAGCGCGGATCTGAACAGTGTATTGGTGGTATCGGATGAAGCGGAGCCGTACAATGTATTTCAGTTCTATTTTACAGAGGCCATGGCTGCTTTACAGACGGATTCCTATCTGATCAAGGAGGATCCTTCGTTAAAGACATTTCGGAATTTTATGAAGGGTGAGGATTATCTGAATTCCAGCTGGACGGATCAGCTGCATCAGAACCAACGGCTGCACATCATTTATCTGGCAGTGGATCCCACCATGCAGCATCACGGAATTGCAGCGGAGCTTCTGGAGGAAGCCATCGACTATGCCCAGAAGCACAAGCTGATGATCTCCCTGGAGACTCATAATCCAAAAAACGTGGAATTTTATGAAAAATTTGGATTCAAGGTATATGGTGTGATGGAGAAGAATTTCCCGTTAAAGCAATACTGTCTGATCCGTGAAGTACAGTAATATTGCTGAAAATTTCAGAAAAATCCGGAAACGCAACTGCCGGTTGACAAAATTTCAAGGGCACTTGGTAGTTGTCAACCGGCTCTTTTGTTATGATTTTCCTATGTCGACGATCTATGTGTGCACAAGAAAACATTAATAAAAGAAGGAGAGAATGAAAATGATCCTGTCAGAAAAAATAATAATGTTGCGTAAGAAATATGGGTGGTCCCAGGAGGAACTGGCAGAACGCCTGGACATTTCCAGACAGTCTGTATCCAAATGGGAGAGCGGAGCCTCAATCCCGGATCTGGAACGTATTGTCAGTATGAGCCAGTTGTTCGGAGTTACTACGGATTACCTATTAAAAGATGAAATGGAAGAGACGGAATTCACCGATGGAATGACACCGGAGATCACAGAGGGCAAAGTGATCACGGTGGAGGAAGCCAATACGTTTCTGGAAGCTACGAAAAAATATGCTGCCCGGATTGCTCCGGCGGTATCCTTATGTGTGCTCTCTCCTGTTGTATTGTTGTGGTTGTTGGGAATGGCAGGTGCCAAAAGAGGAGCGGTTACAGAAAATGTCGCAGGAGGAATCGGTCTCATCGTACTGTTACTGATGGTGGTAGTTGCGGTAGCGGTATTTCTTCTCACCGGAATCCCGTATAATAAATATGAATATCTGGAAAAAGAAAAGCTGACATTGCAATATGGGGTGTCCGGAATCGTGGAGAAAGCAAAAGAAACATTTGCGGGAACCTACCGGATCTGCATAACCCTGGGTGTTGTATTGTGTATTCTGGGAGTGGTACCGTTGCTGGCAGTATCTATTTTTTTCGGGAATAATGGTTATGCGGTAATCCTTGCTACGGATGCTTTGCTTATTGTAGTGGCGATCGCTGTATGGCTGTTCGTGTGGTCCGGTATTATCTGGGGCGGTTATCAGAAATTGCTTCAGGAGGGGGATTATACTGTGGAGAATAAGGCAGTTAACCGGAAGTATGAGCATGTGACAGCAATTTACTGGTGTGTCTGGACAGCGCTTTATCTGGCCATCAGCCTGCCGACAATGCGTTGGGACATTACCTGGGTCGTATGGCCTGTGGCCGGAGTATTGTATGGGGCACTTCTGGCGTTTTTGAAGATAAAGAATCGGAAAGCAGAGCGCGAATAAGCGGATTGCAAGGGGAAATACGGACGGCGTGAATAAGGAGCGGAATATATGACAGTGGTATGCCTTGTGATACTGGCAGGAATTTTCTGGGGAGATTTTTTCTTAAAAAATTATATAGAGTCGCATGTGGACGAGCGGGAAGAACGAGAGATCTGCAGGGGGAAACTTCTGATCCGCAAGCATCACAACAAAGGCATGATGCTCAATGCCGGACAGAAGAGAAGGCGTCTGGTGGCTGTTGTTTCACTGGTGTTTACACTGATATTGACCATTGTCTTTATCGTGAGTCTGGGACATCGAGGCAACAATTTGCTGCGACTGGGACTATCGCTGTTGCTTGGTGGTGCCTTCAGCAATACCTATGACCGCCTTCGCAGAGGTTATGTGGTGGATTGTGTGAGCTTCCCGGTGAAATGGCAGGCGTTCCGCAAGATCGTATTCAACTGCTCAGATTTCTGCATTATCATCGGTGCGTTGCTATCGGCGCTTGGAATGCTGTAAATTGAAAGTTAGTGAAATAATCCCGTAGCCCTTGGCAGGGTATAAGAAACGCGGCACG
>OIXA01004249.1_pt1 | contig 13985 bp, 8 predicted proteins | sample 1587721 | NCBI WGS metagenome assembly OIXA01 (sample SAMEA3888900, study PRJEB22519) | human gut metagenome | biome: human gut; feature: human-associated habitat; material: faeces | place: Denmark | collected 2013 | reverse complement strand
GGCAGCGGATGGAAGATTCGGAGGCCATATTGTGAGCGGCCATATTGACGGAACAGGAGTTATCAGGTCAATGATCCAAGAGGAAAATGCAGTCTGGGTATCCATTAAAACTTCACAGCGGATATTAGATCTGATCGTGGAAAAGGGGTCTGTCTGCATCGATGGAATCAGCCTGACGGTTGCGAAGGTAGACGATGAAGGGTTTCAGGTATCAGTCATTCCACATACAGGGGAAGAGACGATACTTCTGAAAAAAGCATCCGGAGATCTTGTGAATCTGGAAAATGACATAATCGGAAAATATGTAGAAAAATTAATGGGGATTGGAAAAAAAGAAGAGTCCAAATTGGAACATGAGAAAAAGACAGGAATTACAATGGAGTTTCTGGAAGAATTTGGATTTTAAATATACAGCAACAGAAAAAGAATAACGGAGGAAGAACAGATGGAACAAAAGTATCAATATAATACAGTAGAAGAGGCAATCCGGGATTTACAAGATGGAAAGATCATTCTTGTTACAGATGACCCGGACAGAGAAAATGAAGGAGATTTGATCTGTGCGGCAGAATTTGCAACGCAGGAAAATATTAATTTTATGGCAACTTATGCGAAAGGACTGATTTGCACACCAATGAGTGCGGAAATTGCGGCAAAATTGAATTTTCCGCCGATGGTTGCTGAAAATACCGATAATCACGGAACTGCATTTACGGTGGCAGTGGATCATGCAGACACAACGACCGGTATCTCGGCAGCAGAGCGTTCTTATACGATCCGAAAATGTGTGGACGAGGAGGCAAAACCGGAAGATTTCAGAAGACCGGGACATGTATTTCCTCTTATTGCCAGAAAAGGCGGTGTTCTGGTAAGAAACGGTCACACAGAGGCAACGACGGATCTTATGAGAATGGCCGGACTGAAAGAATGCGGTGTGTGCTGTGAGATCATGAAAGAAGACGGTACCATGATGCGCACACCGCAGCTGTGGGAAATGGCAAAAGAACACAATCTGACCTTTATCACAATCCGTGATCTGCAGGATTATATGAGAGTACATGAAAAACACGTAAAAGAAGAGGCGGTTGCAGATCTCCCGACACAGTACGGTGATTTTAAAATTCATGGATATATCAATGATATTACAGGAGAACATCATCTTGCACTGGTAAAAGGTGAGATCGGAGATGGTGAAGATGTGCTCTGCCGTGTACATTCGGAGTGCCTGACCGGAGATGCATTTGGATCACTTCGATGTGACTGCGGTCTTCAGCTTCAGACTGCGATGCGTCAGGTAGAAGCAGAAGGCAGAGGAATCATTCTTTATATGCGGCAGGAAGGCAGAGGCATCGGTCTGATCAATAAGATAAAAGCATATGCACTTCAGCAGCAGGGATACGATACTGTGGAAGCAAATGTAAAATTAGGGTTTGCACCGGATCTTCGCGAGTATTGGATCGGGGCACAGATTTTATCAGACCTTGGTGTAAAATCTTTGAGATTACTGACGAACAATCCGGATAAGGTCTACGGACTTGGCGGGTTCGGACTGAAGATCAATGAAAGAGTACCGCTGGAGATTCCGCCGCAGAAATATGACCTGAAATATATGAGAACAAAACAGGAAAAGATGGGACATATTTTCAAAGCGATCAATTTATGATGCCAGGGTCAAAAGGTCTAAATCCACATGAGCTTGCTCATAGGTGGATGAAAGACCTTGGGACCCGCCCCGATATGGAGCAGAACATCCAGTGGATGTTCGTTTTGCTCCGACCGAAGCGGAGCGTAGACATAAAAGTGGAGCGTAAGCTTCACGATATGCGAATGTTGGGTAGGATTGTGAAAGTACGCAGTACGGAACAATCTGTATGGCATCATGGGTTCCGCTAAATCATGAGAAAGCAGCCATTTTTCGCTGAAAAATGAGCGAATTTTGAATGATTTTGTAGCACATCCTGCTTTTTAAACGTTATCGTTTTTACATAGCAAAACTTACTGTCTTTTTTCGGAGGTATTTTATATGAATTTTGACAAAAACCACGTTGCCCGCAAGAAGAGCATTCCAACGGGAACTAGGATCTTCAGGCGTATTTCGCTTACGGCTCTGAAGATTTTTCTGGTACTTCTGCTGTTTTGCGTCATCCTTGGCACGGCGGCCGGTGTCGGCATGATCAAAGGGCTGATCGCCAGTGCCCCTAACATCGATTCTCTCTCGGTTGCACCGGCAGAATCGGCCACCTACATCTATAACACCGGCAATAAACCGGTCCAGAAGCTTGCCGAATCAACTTCCAACCGTATTCTTGTGAAGCTGGATCAGATCCCGGAGGATCTGCAGCATGCAATCGTTGCCGTCGAAGATGAGCGTTTTTACAGGCATCACGGCATCGATATCCAGGGTATCGCCCGTGCCGCGGTGATCGGCATCACCAGTGGGGATTTCTCAGAGGGTGCCAGTACGATCACGCAGCAGCTGATCAAGAATAATGTTTTTACGGACTGGGTGACGCAGACGGCTCTTTCTCAGAAGCTGCGTCGTAAGTTCCAGGAGCAGTATCTGGCTCTGCAGCTGGAGAAAAAGATGTCGAAGGACCAGATTTTGCAGGATTATCTGAACACGATCAACTTAGGTGCCAGCTCGTACGGCGTACAGGCTGCTGCCAAACGCTATTTTAATAAAGATGTATCTCAGCTGAATCTCTCGGAATCTACGGTCATTGCCGGCATTACACAGAATCCGACGCTGTACAATCCGATCATCAATCCGGATGAGAATGCAAAGCGACGCAAGATCATTCTTCAGAAAATGGTCGATCAGGGCTATATCAGCGAACAGCAGCAGCAGGATGCCCTTGCGGACGATGTGTATTCCCGTATCCAGAAAACGGCTCAGGAGACGGACGAGGTTTCTATTTACAGTTACTATACGGACGCTCTGATCGAACAGGTCATGGATGACCTTGTGGAAGTCAAGGGATACACCAGACAGCAGGCTTACAAAGCTGTTTACTCCGGCGGTCTGAAGATTTATTCCAATCAGGATGAAGAGATTCAAAAAATCTGCGATGAGGAGTTTGCCAACCCGGAGAATTATCCTTCGGTGACGCTGATCGGTCTCGATTATGCTCTGAGTATCCAGAAATCCGACGGCGAGATTATCAATTACAGCAGTGAAATGCTCCGCAGCTGGTTCCAGAAACAGGACAGCTCTTTTAACATGATGTTTGACGATGAGGAATCTGCAAAAGCTGCCGCAGAGACTTACAAAAACGCCATGGTTGAAAAAGGCGATACTGTGCTTGGCGAGCGTGTTTCTCTTGTTCCGCAGCCACAGGCCTCTGTCGTGATCATCGACAATGAGACCGGATATGTGAAGGCGATCGTCGGCGGACGTGGCGAAAAGGAAGCCAGCCTGACGCTGAACCGTGCCACGGAAACCCGCAGACAGCCTGGTTCGACTTTTAAGATCGTCAGCACATACGCTCCGGCTCTTGATGCCGAGAATATGACGCTTGCTACGGTATTCGACAATGCACCTTACAATTACACAAACGGTGTCCCGGTCAATAACTGGGCAGGTAAAAATGCCTACACCGGACTGACTACGATCCGTCAGGCGATCGCAGGTTCAATTAACGTAGTAGCAGTCAAATGTCTGACCGAGATCACACCGCGGCTTGGTTTTGAGTATGCCGAAGCTCTCGGCATCAGCACACTTTACGATGATGAAAATCTGGACGTACGCCAGCCGCTGGCTCTTGGCGGTATCACGGACGGTGTCGTAAACATCGAGCTGTGCGATGCCTATGCAACGATCGCTAACGGCGGCAAATACAACGAAGCGAAGTTTTATTCCCGTATCGAGGATTCCGAAGGAAAAGTGATCATTGACAACACTCCGGAAGAAAAGACGGTTTTAAAGGACAGCACCGCTTTCCTGCTGACACAGGCGATGATGGATGTTGTAAAAGCCGGCGGAACAGCCTCCGATGTCAGCCTCGGCGAGATGCCGATCGCCGGCAAGACCGGTACGACTTCGGACGACCGTGATATCTGGTTTGCCGCATACAGCCCGTATTATACGTGTACGGTCTGGGGCGGCTATGACAACCACGATACGCTCCCGTCCGGCGATCTTTACCACACGTATCACAAAAAACTGTGGACTGCGATCATGAGCCGCATTCACGAAAATCTTTCGGTCAGACAGTTTGAACAGCCGGACAGTGTGGAAACTGCCTATGTATGTAAGAAATCCGGACTGCTCGCCGTGGATGGTGTCTGCACCGGAGATCCGCGAGGCTCCATGGCTTACACGGAATATTTTGCAAAAGGCACGACACCGACCAAGAGCTGCGATGTGCACACGGCTGTAAAGGTCTGCTCTTCCACCGGACTGCTCCCGACTGCGACCTGTACCACGACAACGAAAATCTTTGTCAAACGACCGGCCGGAAGCGAGGGCACAACGGAAGATTCCGCTTATGCTCCGCCAAGTGCGACCTGCAAAGGTCACAACATCCTGGATAAGATCACGGATATCCTGAATCCGAAAAAAGATGCAGCAGATATGGATGCCGATGATTCGAAGAAGGATGGTGCGACCACGCCGGGTTCTGATGCAAATTCCGGTTCAACAACTACACCTGACGGCAATTCCGGCTCCGGCGATTCTTCCGGAAGCGGAGGTACCGGCTCTGGCACAGGTTCCGGCTCCGGCGGCAGCACTTCCGGCGGTGGCTCCGGCGGAGACTCCGGAGGCACCACGGCTCCGGGCGGAGATGACATCCTGGAGATCATTCCATAAAAGCAGCTGCTCTGGTGTTTAAAGCATTTGTTGTCTGAATCTTAAAATTTCATTTGGATACAAAAAATTCCATGAGGATATTACTTAAATCAAGTAAATTCTCATGGAATTTTTATTTATCTCAGTCGGAGAAAACTCTCACTTCTGCAAGTATTGCGGTGCTGACTGCCGTTGTTTTATTACAGCATCAGTTTTGCTGCACCGTAGATACCGGCATCATTGCCCAGTGTTGCCAGTGCAAATTTTGCATCTTTGCAGGATGGAAATGCATATTTTTTGTAATATTTCTCGATATAATCAAAGAGTATCTTTCCGGCTTTGGAGACGCCGCCGCCGATTACAAATACCTGCGGATCTACCACACCTGCGATGTTTGCACATGCAAGACCGAGGTATCTGCCGAATTCTTCTGCGATTTCCTGTGCAACTGCATCGCCTGCTTTTACGGCATCAAAGACGCTTTTTGCACTGACTTCTCCGTCACGCAGAACGGAAGGGGTATCGCAGGATGCCAGCTTTTTGTTTGCCAGATATACAACACCTGTCGCAGATGCAACCTGTTCCAGACATCCGGTGTTGCCGCAGTTGCAAGGTTTGTCAACGCTGTCGGTTACATGGATATGTCCGATCTCACCGCCGGCTCCGTTGCTTCCGGTTACGATCTTGCCATTGATGATGATGCCGCCGCCGACACCGGTTCCAAGTGTCACCATAACAACATTGTGATAGCCGACTGCTCCGCCTTTCCACATTTCGCCGAGTGCTGCCACGTTTGCATCGTTTCCGACGCGTACCGCAAGACCTGTCTTTTCGGAAAGCTCTTTGGAAAGTGGTACAAATCCCCAGTGCAGATTGACGGCTACCGGAACGTTGCCTTCTTCATCTGCCGGTCCCGGTACACCAACGCCTGCTCCAACGATCTCTTCTTTGTCCAGACCTTTTTCTGCGATCTTGGCATTCATCGTCTCTGCGATGTCTGCGATGATATTTTCGCCGTTGTTTTCGGTTCTTGTCTTAATTTCCCATTTATCCAGGACTTCTCCGTCTACATTAAAAAGTCCGCATTTTACGGTTGTTCCGCCGATATCGATTCCAAAACAATATTTTTTCATTTCTTCTGCTCCTCTTTTTTCTTTGCAAGTGACTTCTGAACACGGTTATAAAGCTCCTGAGCTGCATTATAACCCATCTTTTTCTGTCTGTGGTTGACAGCAGCAGACTCTACGATCACAGCCAGGCTTCGTCCCGGACGGATCGGAATGGAATGGCATACAACGCGGTTGCCGAGGAACTCGGTGTATTCTTCCTGAAGTCCGAGTCTGTCGTATTCTTTGTCCTTGTCCCACTCTTCCAATTTGATAACCAGATCAATGGTCTGTGTATTTTTCACGCTCTCCACACCAAATAAGGTCTTGGCATCAATGATACCGATACCGCGAAGCTCGATAAAGTGGCGGGTGATATCCGGAGCACTTCCGACCAGGCTCGCATCGCTGACTTTGCGGATCTCTACGACGTCATCGGATACCAGACGATGGCCTCTCTTGATCAGCTCCAGAGCTGCCTCACTCTTACCGATGCCGCTCTCGCCCATGATCAGGACACCTTCGCCGTATACATCTACCAGCACGCCGTGGATAGAGATACAAGGAGCCAGCTCTACATTCAGCCAGCGGATGATCTCCGCCATAAACGGAGATGTATTTTTCTCTGTGGTAAAGACCGGAATACCGTTCTCTGTGGCGATACGCAGGATATCTTCATCCGGATCCGTTTTTGATGTAAAGATAATGCATGGAACCTTATGGGCACAGAACTGCTCATAGGCATGCACTCTCTGATTTCTCGTCATATGCTCCAGATAAGTAAATTCTACATAACCGACAATCTGTACACGCTCGGATGCGAAATGTTCGAAATATCCGGTCAGCTGCAGTGCCGGTCTGTTGATATCCGGTGTGGTCACCACGATCGATGAAATATCAACATCCGGTGTCAGATTCTTCAGTTCCATGCTTTTTGCAATTTTTGTCAATTCTACACTACTGTTACTGTTCATCTGTTTTTGTCCTTTCCTGTCAGTAAAGCGGACATTCACAATCCGCTTCGCTACTTGCTCATGAACGCACACAACATCGTCAAATCCATGCACGTTCCTTCGATTTCATGCTCTCATTCTATCACATCCGTACACATCATACAAGAAACAAAACAGATTCTGTAAAAAATTGTATACTGTTCACATGAAAATTCAAGAATGCCAGAGGCATTCTTGCTGCATACAATCATCCTTGTTCTTCTTTTTTCTTTTCATGGAAGAAAGCGTAGACTTTTCCTGCACTTAAGGCGGTCATTGAAGGCACTGCTGCCAGTTCCTCTTCGCTCGCCTCGCGGATCGCTTCCAGGGAGAGGAAATGACGCATCAGAGCCTTTCTTCTTGCCGGACCGATACCGTCAATGTCATCCAGGATCGAATGTACCTGATCTTTGCTTCGCAGGGAGCGGTGATACTCGATGGCAAAACGGTGGGCTTCATCCTGCACGCGGGTGATCAGTTTAAATCCCTCGCTGTCGCGGTCGATCGGGATCTCTACGTTATTATAATACAGGCCTCTGGTGCGGTGCCGGTCATCTTTTACCATACCGCAGACCGGGATGTCAAGATCCAGCTTTTCCAGAACGCCAAGTGCGATATTGACCTGACCGCGGCCGCCGTCCATCATGATCAGATCCGGCAGTTTTCCGAAACTGTCATACTCTTTTTTCTCAGGGTCACTCTCGTGTGTAAAACGTCTTGTCAGGACTTCTTCCATGCTTGCGTAGTCGTTTGGCCCCTGCACGGTTTTGATACGGAATTTGCGGTAATCACTTCGTTTTGGTTTGCCGCGTTCAAAGACTGCCATGGATCCAACCGACTCGAAACCGCTGATATTGGAAATATCATAGGCTTCCACTCGTACCAGATCTGGCAGATCCAGCCAGCCGGCAATTTCTTTCATCGCCCCGATTGTGCGTCCTTCTTCTCGTTTGATACGATCTTTGTCCTGTCGCAGGACAATCTCTGCATTCTGCGTGGCAAGCTCAACCAGTTTTTCCCTGGTACCTTTTTTCGGTACTTTGATGTGCACCTTCTGCCCTTTTCGCTTTCCGAGCCACTCTTCTAAGACGGACTGATCTTCGATCTCACACGGGATCATGATCTCCCTTGGAATAAACGGCGTGCCGGAATAGAACTGCTTCATAAAACTGGAAATCACGATATTCTGCGAATCGTGCGGTGCGATCCGCAGGAAGAAATGGTCTCTGCCGATCAGCCTGCCCTGTCTGATAAAAAATACCTGGGCTACTGCGTCGCTGCCGTCCATTTTCACGGCGATCACATCTTTGTCCTCGCCGTCGCTGCTTGTGATCTTCTGCTTCTGTGCGATCTGGCTGACGCTGTTTTTGAGGTCACGCCAGGTCGCTGCCTCCTCGTACTCCATACGCTCCGAGGCATCCAGCATCCGCTTTTCGAGCATTTTCAGGATTGGTCCGTAGTTTCCATTCAGAAAATCCATCGCTCCGTTTAAGGATCTGCGGTACTCTTCCTGACTGATATAGCCCTGACATGGTGCATCACACTGTTTGATGTGATAATTCAGGCAGGGACGCTCTTTTCCGATATCCTGCGGCAGTCTGCGATTACAGGTACGGACTTTGTAGATCTTACGGATCAGCTCGATCGTATCTTTGACTGCCCCGGCACTGGTGTACGGCCCGTAATATTTATTTTTATCCTTTTTCATGCTCCTTGAAAACAAAATCCGAGGATATGCCTCCGATGTCGTTACTTTTATAAAAGGATAAGTCTTATCATCCTTGAGCATCGTATTGTACTTCGGGCGGTGTTCCTTGATCAGATTGCACTCCAGAACCAGTGCCTCCAGCTCGGAATCCGTCACGATATACTCAAATCTGGCGATCCTTGTGACCATCTGCTCGATTTTGGCACCTTTATTGCGGCTGGTCTGAAAATACTGCCGCACCCTGTTCTTCAGGCTGATCGCCTTGCCCACATAAATAATGGCATCTCTGTCATCATGCATAATATAAACTCCCGGCTTAGCCGGGAGCTTTTTTAATTCTTCCTGAATATCAAACATCTGCTTTTACATCCTCACTTACTCGGTTGCGGTGTCTGCTGTGTTCTCTTTTGAAAGATTTACTTTTGTGCTGTTTTCTTCGGTCTGTATTTCGCTGTTTTTCTGTGCTTCTTCTGCCTGTACTTTACGCAGGATCTCCATAAATTCCTTTCCGGTGATCGTCTCTTTCTCGATCAGGAAAGCGGCGATGTGATCCAGAATGCTGCGGTTTGCCGTAAGCATGTCTTTTGCTTCCTTATATGCCTTTTTGAGCATGGCAGTGATCTCTTTATCGACCTCGGCCTGTGTCACCTCACTGCAGTCCAGAACCGTCTGATTATCGAGGTACTGGTTTGCCGCACGCTCCAGACCGGTCAGTCCGAATTTCTCAGACATACCGTAGCGTGTGATCATTGAGCGGGCAATGGAAGTTGCTTTCTCGATATCATTGGATGCTCCGGTTGTCTCCGAACCAAATACGATCTCCTCTGCTGCACGGCCGCCGGTAAATTCTACCAGTCTCGCCCACAGTTCTTCTTTTGTATATAGGCATTTCTCCTCTTCTGGAATGTTCATGACATATCCGAGTGCTCCGGATGTACGCGGCACGATCGTGATCTTCTGTACTGGCTCTGCATCTTTTTGCAGTGCACTGACCAGTGCGTGTCCGACTTCATGATAGGAAACGATCTCCCGCTCTTTTTTGCTCAGGATCTTGTTTTTCTTTTCTTTTCCCATCTCAACCAGCTCGACTGCTTCCGATAAATCTGCCTGAGATACGGCACTTCTTCCTGCTTTTACAGCAAGGATGGCTGCTTCATTGACCATATTTGCTAGGTCTGATCCGACAGCTCCGGCTGTTGCCAGGGCGATTTCTTTGAAATTGACCGTCTCATCAAGATTAACGTTCTTTGCGTGTACACGCAGAATATCTTCTCTTCCTTTGAGATCCGGGCGGTCTACGATCACTCGGCGGTCAAAACGTCCCGGACGCAGAAGTGCAGAGTCCAGAACTTCCGGACGGTTCGTTGCTGCAAGGATCAGCACACCTTTGGAGGAATCAAAACCATCCATCTCCGCAAGCAGCTGGTTCAGTGTCTGCTCACGCTCGTCGTTTCCGCCGCCATAACGGCTGTCACGGCTCTTACCGATCGCATCGATCTCATCGATAAAAATGATACACGGTGCACTCTTTTTGGCCTCTTCAAACAGGTCTCGCACACGCGATGCACCGACACCGACAAACATTTCTACGAAATCGGAACCGGAAATGGAGAAGAACGGCACGTGTGCCTCTCCTGCGACTGCCTTTGCCAGCAGTGTCTTACCGGTACCCGGAGGGCCGACAAGCAGTGCTCCTTTCGGCAGCTTCGCTCCGATCTTCACGTATTTCTGCGGATCTTCGAGAAATCCTACGACTTCCTGAAGCGATTCTTTTGCTTCATCCTGTCCGGCAACATCCTGGAATGTCACACCGGTTTCCTTCTCGCCGTAAACTTTTGCCTTGCTCTTGCCGACACCCATGACTCCGCCGCCTGATCCCATACGACGCATGAAAAAGTAGAAAATAAATCCGATCATAACCAGCGGCAGAACATTTGCCACGATATTTAAGATCAGGTAAGAAGAATTGTCCGGTACGGTTTTGGTACACTGTACGCCTGCCTTGAGCAGTCGGTCTGTCAGTGTCGGATCGTCCATGATACCTGTATAACAGGTGATCTTCACACCCGGTATTGGCTGATTTTTCAGGTTGATGTCGATTCGATTGGAACCGATCTCTACAGATTCGACCTCTCCGCGGTCAACCATGTTAATAAACTGATTATAAGTGATCTCACGCTCGGTTGTATCTTTTACCATGCTGGTAACGATATTCGTGGCAAGCATCACAATCAAAGTAATCACCAGAAAAACCAGAATGCTTTTGCCGCCGCCTTGCTTTTTCCCATTGTTCTTATTGCGACCATTGTCCGGCTGTTTTTGTCCACCCGGTCCCTGTGGTCTGCCAGGACCGCCGCCCTGCATCTGATTGTTGTCCATTTTTGTCCTCCTCATATGCAAACTCCAACTTATCCCATTATAAGTACAGTTTCAGAAGAAATCAATATATAGATTGTGAAAAAAAGCTCACAATTATGAATCTTTTCTAAAAAAACGGTAGCCGAACGGGTATGATTTATTGTATACTAGTGCAAGAGTTACTTTGTAACAAGGAAATGCACGCCGGTTCTTGCGTGCATCCGACTTGAATTTTTAGGAAAGGTTCTTAATCATATGAAAAAAGGATTTGACAACGAAAAATATCTTGCTACACAGTCTCGCTGTATCCGCGAGCGTATTGACAAATTCGGAGACAAACTTTATCTGGAATTTGGCGGAAAATTATTTGATGACTACCACGCTTCCCGTGTACTGCCGGGATTTGAGCCGGATTCCAAGCTTCAGCTTCTGATGCAGCTGTCCGAGCACGCAGAGATCGTCATCGTCATCAGTGCGGTGGATATTGAAAAAAATAAAATCCGCGGCGACCTCGGCATCACTTACGATACCGATGTACTGCGTCTGATCGACTCTTTCGAAGAACGTGGACTTTTTGTCGGAAGTGTCGTTATCACAAAATACTCCGGACAGACCAGTGCAGACCTGTTTAAACAACGTCTGATCAAACTCGGCATCAAGGTTTACACCCTCTATATGATTCCGGGTTATCCGAATAATGTCTCTCATATCGTAAGTGATGAGGGATTCGGTAAAAATGACTACATCGAAACTTCCCGCCCTCTGGTCGTGATCACTGCCCCTGGTCCTGGAAGCGGAAAGATGGCTACCTGCTTATCTCAGCTTTATCAGGAGCATCGCAGAGGTATCCGTGCCGGATATGCGAAATTCGAGACTTTCCCAATCTGGAACATTCCGCTGAAACATCCGATCAACCTGGCATATGAGGCAGCAACGGCTGACCTGAACGATGTCAACATGATCGATCCGTTCCATCTGGAAGCTTATGGATTTACCACGGTAAACTACAACCGCGATGTGGAAATCTTCCCGGTTTTAAAAGCAATGTTTGAAAAGATCTACGGCGAAAGCCCTTATCAGTCTCCGACTGACATGGGCGTCAACATGGCCGGGAACTGCATCTGCGATGATGCACTCTGCCAGGAAGCTTCCCGCCAGGAGATCATCCGCCGCTACTTCAACGCACTGAACGGACTTCTGACCGGACGCAATCAGGAAGAGGAAGTTTATAAAATCGAGCTAATCATGAACCAGGCCGGCGTTACTGCAACCGACCGCAAGGTTGTTCCGGCTGCAAGACGTGTCGCAGAACTGACCGGTGCTCCAGCTGCTGCTATAGAACTGCCGGACGGCAGGATCATCACCGGAAAGACTTCTGACCTGCTCGGTGCCGCTTCTGCGGTTCTGTTAAATGCCTTAAAAGAGCTTGCCGGCATTGACCACGAGAAAAATATCATTGCACCAGAATCTCTGGAGCCGATCCAGCGTCTGAAAACTGCTTACCTCGGAAGCCGCAATCCGAGACTGCATACCGATGAGGTCCTGATCGCCCTGTCCATCAGTGCCGCCGCTCATGAAGATGCTGCTCTGGCTATGAAACAGCTGCCGAAACTTGCCGAATGCCAGGCACATACTTCTGTTATGCTCTCCCCGGTGGATATCAAAAAGTTGAAACAGCTCGGTATCCAGTTCACGATGGAAGCAAAATATGAGAACAACAAAAACTATCACTAAAATTTCTTTGCACTTTTTTGAAAAATCCAGTATGATTTACTGGATTTTTTTCTTTGCATAGTGTATAATCTTTTCCGTATTTTTTTTAGGAACTTAATATCTGGTCAAAAAAAATGCGTGTTTTGTGCACAGAACGGAGGAAATTATGTCAGTAAAATATGTATTTGTAACAGGAGGTGTTGTTTCCGGACTGGGAAAGGGTATCACAGCCGCATCCCTCGGACGACTTCTGAAAGCACGTGGCTACAAAGTAACGATGCAGAAATTCGATCCTTATATCAATATCGACCCGGGAACGATGAATCCGATCCAGCATGGTGAGGTATTTGTAACCGACGACGGTGCTGAGACAGACCTGGACCTTGGACATTATGAGCGTTTTATCGACGAAAGTCTGACGAAAAATTCCAATGTCACAACCGGTAAGATTTACTGGTCCGTTCTGCAGAAAGAACGCCGCGGAGATTTCGGCGGTGGAACGGTACAGGTCATCCCTCATATCACCAATGAGATCAAGAGCCGTTTCCATCGCGATTTTACATCAGACGAAACCAGCATTGCGATCATTGAAGTTGGCGGTACGGTCGGCGATATCGAAAGTCAGCCGTTTCTGGAGTCCATCCGTCAGTTCCAGCACGATGTCGGACATGAAAATGCGATCCTGATCCACGTTACTCTGATCCCTTACCTGCGTGCCTCAGGTGAAATGAAAACCAAGCCGACACAGGCCAGCGTAAAGGAGCTCCAGGGTATGGGAATTCAGCCGGATGTGATCGTGTGCCGTTCCGAGCTGCCGCTTGACAATGGCATCAAGGACAAGATCGCACTGTTCTGTAACGTGCCAAGTGACCATGTTCTGCAGAATCTTGATGTGGAATATCTCTACGAAGCACCGCTTGCCATGGAAAAAGAACATCTGGCACAGGTTGTCTGCGACTGCCTGAAGCTTGACTGCCCGGAGCCGGATCTGGAAGACTGGAAAGCTATGGTAAATGCTCTGCGTCATCCGACAAAAGAAGTAAATATCGCTCTGGTAGGCAAATATATCCAGCTGCACGATGCTTACATCAGTGTTGTGGAGGCCCTGAAACACGGCGGTATCGCACAGCATGCGACTGTAAATATCAAGTGGGTGGATTCCGAACTGCTCAACAACAGTAACGTCGAAGAAGTGCTCGGTGATATGGATGGCATCCTGGTACCTGGCGGTTTCGGTGACCGTGGCATCGAAGGCAAGATCACGGCAATCGAATTTGCCCGTATCCGCAAGATCCCATTCCTTGGGCTCTGCCTTGGCA
>OIXA01004246.1_pt1 | contig 14002 bp, 12 predicted proteins | sample 1587721 | NCBI WGS metagenome assembly OIXA01 (sample SAMEA3888900, study PRJEB22519) | human gut metagenome | biome: human gut; feature: human-associated habitat; material: faeces | place: Denmark | collected 2013 | reverse complement strand
CTTGGCTTTCATCCCACGGTTAAAACCGTGGGCTTTCCCGCCCGACTTTTGTAAACTGCACCAGCAGACTCTTCACTGCTGTCAAATTCTGGAAGTGAGCTTTTCTCTGCATCTAATTTACACGTAATATGTTCGATAGTCCACTCTTCGCCTTCTTGACTATCTTCTGCACCATTGCCTTCACCTGCACTGTAAGTAAGATGTTCCTCTGCCGCATATACTTCCACTGGGGCAAAGAGACCTTTGATGCTATCTATCAGAGAAGCCACAATACTACTTTCCTCTTCTGTAGTATCAGACTCTAGCTGTTCGGTAGATTCCGTCTCAGATTCTGATACTGTTGTCTCTGGTACTTGTGTTTGAGGTTCTGATGCCGCTGTTGTTTCAGGTACCTCTGTTTCTGTCATCGGTACTTCCGTTTCAGACTCACTTTCCAAAGTTTCGTTTTCTACTTCTGTCTGTAACTCTACTTCCGTCTGCGACTCTGATTCTATCTCAGTCTGTGACTCAACTTCCGTCTGCGGCTTAACTTCCGTCTCGGTCCCTGATTCCACCTCTGATTCTGCTTCAGTCTGGGATTCTGCCTCTGTCTGAGATTCCAGAGCTTTTGAAGTCGTTTCCTCCTCCGCTTCTGTACTTGATTCCTCTTCATCTGCTTCTGTACTTGATTCCTCTTCAACCTGGCGAATCACTTTTACCTTTAATGTATCAGGAAAGTTGATTTCGCTTTCTTCTGCACCGATTGACAGTGCTTGATACGCAATCTCTTCGTTCAACTCATCAAATGAAGTAACCATATAAGTTGTATGCACGTTCTCTGTCTGAACCTCTTCTGCATGCAGCATCATTGGAAGATTGCATGTAGAACCTGCCATAATGCATGACATACCAATCGACACCATTTGCTTTATTTTATTCAAACTTCTTTTCTTCATACACAATACCTCTCTTTTTTCCGATTTTTCTTAATACTATTCTTATATCTTTTCGCTTTCTTTTCATCTTCTTTAGTATAATTATAGCACAAACAACTGTACTGCATAACCGCCATTTCGACACAAAAAAGGCGGAACCGCACAGCACTCTATGCGATTCCGCCAAACTTTTTTCTTTGATTTTTAAGCCTCAAAATCATGAAAATAGGGGTTAAATGTCAATCAATATTATTAAAATAATGATTAAACGTCATGTTTTTCATTTTTAATGGCTTATTTTGCTTATATTGTTTCTTTTGTGTATAAATTCTTATTTTCCTATTATGCCTATTTTTCTTTTCCAAATTTGGAAAAAGCCTCTCCTACTGATTCGAGTGTCTTGATCAGGCATTTTCTTGGTGTTGCCATGCACACGCGCGTAAACAATGGACTGTCGTAATCACTTCCCTCACCTAGACACACATGTGCTTTTTTAACTAGAAATTCGTTTAATTCTTCACCACTTGAAAAATATGCTGACCAGTCGATCCACAAGATATAGGCGCCTTCGCCGCCGCACACTCTTGCTTTTGGCAGGTGCTTTGCAAAATAGTCGCGAAGCACACACATATTTTCCCAGACATACGCATTTGACGCATCGACCCATGCCTTGCCATCTTTGGTATAGGCAGAAAGTACACACTCATACACACACGGATCGAGACTTCCGTAGTGGTCACGAGTCCGCCTGTCTGTAAAGCGCGCGCGAAGCTCATCATCTGCGATTATAATGTTTGCATGGTTTACTCCTGTAAAGCCAAATGATTTTCCCAGTCCTGTCGCGACAATCGCATGTGACTTTGCACCTTTGATATCAAGGTAGCACGGACATGTCAGTCCCTGATAGCAGTTATCTGAAAAAATCTCATCCGAGTAAACAATAACACCGTAGCTATTTGCTAACTCTGCCAGACGCACCAGATCTTTTTCTTTCCAGATCTGACCAATCGGGTTATGAGGATTGCAAAGCACAAACAGCTTATTATTTGGATTTGCCATAGCTGACTTGATTGCGTCAAAATCCATTTGATAGCTGCCATTTACACTGTCGTATATAAGCGGACATTCCACTGTCTTTTTATTGAGGCGATCAGCCGCCTGACGATAACGATTATAAACAGGTGTTGTCACTATTATACCATCATCAGGATCCGTACATACAAGACGAATCGTGGTTGCAAGGGAATAAATAGTTCCGAGCGTTGTAACTATCCACTCTGGCTTAATTTGTGTTTTTCGGCTCATCTGCATCCATTTTGTTACTGCACTTTTGTAAGCTTCATCCGGCAGTGTAAAACCGTATAGTCCGTTCTTTGCAAAGCGAATGACTGCCTCCTCGATGACAGGCGCACTTTTAAAATCCGGCTCTGCACCATCCAGACTGATATTTCCTGCTTTGACGACTTCTGGCGGCGTCATCATCAGCTTTAAATTTGCGCCAGAGCGCTCCACAAGTGTTTCAAAATCAAATTCCATTACAAAGCTGCCCTTTCGTACACATATTTTGCGCTTGCCACATCCTCAATAGCAAGACCTAGTGCATCAAAGATGGTAATTTCATCATCAGCTGTTCTTCCTGGTGCTTTGCCTAAAAGCACTTCTCCGATGGAGCCAACAATATGATCTTCTTTAATCAGCCCTTCTTTAAGCGGAATTAAATATTCGCCGCTCTCACGCTTTGCTGCTTCTGTCTGATCGGAATACAGACGCGCTGCTGCTACCAGATCAGAGGAAACCTCTCTTGTAGTTGGTGTAAAGGTACCCACTGCATTGATATGAGTTCCAGGCTTGACCATTTCCTTTGTCAAAAGCGGTTCTTTTGACGGTGTTACGGTGCAGATGATATCTGCATCTTTGACTGCTTCCTTTACGGTACTGCATACAACAACTGGAATCTTGTACTTTTCCTGCATATCTTTTGCAAAACGCTCTGCTGCCTGTGGGAACAGATCGTAGACTGTTACGGAAGTAATATCACGAATCTCACGGATCGCAGCCAGATGCGAGCGCGCCTGTGCTCCGGCTCCAATCAGTGCCAATTTGTGTGAATCCTTTCTGGCTAACAAATCTGTTGCAGCTGCACTGACGGCTCCAGTACGAATCTCGGTGATGCTTCCAGCCTCTATCATACCTGCTACAGTGCTGTGCGCTGACTCAAACAGCATAACATAACCTATATGAGACGGATATTTTGTTCCCATATTCGGTGCAAATGCAGAGATCACTTTTGCACCAAAATAGTCACCTACATATGCTGGCATGAAACCAAATTTTGCTGTATTCGGCATAACTGTGATCAGACGTGCCGGCTGAGCATACTCGCCGCTTTCAAGACCTTTTAATGCCTCTGCCATTAATTGAATGCAGTCCTTTGGCTGCAGAAGCTTTCTTACTTCTTCCTGCTCAATAATCTTCATATATATTAAAACCTGCCTTTCTGATTTTCCTAACCTTTTTTATCAGCCGCTAATTTTCAGTGATTTTACAAGCATCGCAGGGCCAGACACAGTATAACTGTCATACATAACAAGCGGATTGATAACTCGGTCACTTCCGACTTGCTCTACTCTGGCAAACAGCTCTGCCACATTTCCTGTCATCGTCAGTCCTTCCATAATGCCAACCGGCTTTCCTTCCTTAATGCGCACTGCCTTGCACGGGAATGAGAAATCGCCTGATACAACATTTAATGCATGAAACTGGTCATAATTTTCAAACACATACACACCATCATCGCAATCATGAATCAGTTGTTCTAAGCTTGCCGTTCCTGACTCGATAGTAAAGTTTTTCGGCATGATTGCCATATCAGTATGAATATTTCCGCTTAAAAGTGTCTTTCGGCCTGCATTTCCTGTAGAACGAACCCCGGCTGCTGCTGCACTTGAAAGATTATGCATCCAGCCCTTTAACACGCCATTTTCAACAAGTGTTAAGTCACGGCTTGGCACACCCTCGCAGTCCATTTTCCATGAAAAGCCACACTGTACGCTGTTCTTTGAATCAGCGCCGCCCTTGTAATCACGTATCGTAATGCAGTCTGAAAAGATCTTTTTGTTTTCCTTTCCAGCAAGTGGTGTCGCACCGCTTCTGGCACGCTTTGCGGTAAACATCTGCCACGCTGTAATCAAAATGTTATTTACTGCCTGTGATGAAAGCACAGCGCGGTACACACCAGGCTCAGCCAAAATTGTCGGCACATCTAAGAATCGACGATTTGAAAAATCATGAATAAAAGGCTCTGGTGAAAGCTCATCAAGCGTGAGTGCACACGCATAACCCTCATATCCATCTGCTGCTGCCTCTGCCGCAAAGCGACAAACTGAAGCTGTTTCTTCTATATTATTGGTGTTCACAATGCCCATAGTAAGGATTGTCTGAGAAAGATTAAGACGCACTTGACACCCAAAGCTTTCCTCTAACTGTCCGGCAAGTGTTTTTGCCTTATTCTTTAAGGTTTCGATAGAGACAAGTGTTTTTGTCTGCTCATAATTTGAATCCTTTGCCTCATCCATTTCCCAGTAATCTGCTGCCGCCATCGGCTCTGCCTTTTTAGCAGCAGAAGCCTCACTATTTGTAAGTGCCTGTGCAATCACATCACTTGCGTTTGCATCCAGCTTTTGCGTATAAACCATACCTGTCTTTTGACCTGATGCACGCACAAAGAGCTCCGTCTGTTCGCTGCAGCTCATAGGACCAGTCTGTGAACCTGTCATCTCAACAGAAAGCTTTTCCTGCTTTTCTGCCTCGGCCTCAGCTGCCAGACATCCACTTGGAAGAGACTGCATAGCCGCCTTATATGCTTTTAGTTCTCTCATACATTCTTTCATATGTTTGCCTTTCCTCGTTATATGCTCTTTAACTCAAAATCACCCAATCGCCATATGGGAAATGCGCACCATTGGCTGCGGTGTTGTCGTTGGAATCAGACCTGAGCTTGCACCGCAGAAGCCGCCTTTTTCATATTTCATCTTTTTTCCAACGCGGTCAATGCGCTTGATCACATCAATTCCATTTCCCGTCAGCATAATGTTTTTTACCTGATGATCACAGTCGATCTGGCCATTTTTAATCCAGAAGCCTTCTTTTACTTCAAGCGAAAACTGCATACCGCCGAAGCCTCCTCCGATGCTCTCAACATACAGGCCATTGTCCACACTGCGCACAATCTCATCCTCATCGTCACTGCCCTCTGCCAGACATGTATTCGTCATTCTTGATACTGGCGCATATGTATAATTTTGTCTTCTTCCGCTTCCTGTACTTTCCATTCCAAGAAGCTTTCCGTAATAGCGGTCGCACATGTAAGATTTTAAAACACCATTTTCAATTAAAATATTTCGCTGCATCGGATGACCCTCATCATCAATCGCAGCAGAACCATACTGACCTGGCAGCGTTCCATCATCTACAAGTGTAACCTTATCACTTGCTACCTTTTCTCCGATCTTATCCACAAATGCACTTGAACGGTGGGCAATCGCAATGGCCTCAAGTGAGTGGCCGCAGCTCTCATGCCACAGCGTTCCGCAGCCGCCTGCCGCCAACACAACTGGAACTGTGCATGGTGAAATGCTTCCAGCCGTGCGGATGCGATCAGCTCGCTTTACCATATCCTTTGCAAAGCTCGTATAAGAAAGCTCATCATCATAAGCCTCAAAGCCGGAAGCCTTTGTATAATCGTCCCATGTGCCATATGCACTGTCACCATCTGCGACAACTGCCTGCATGCGCATTCTCGTTGTGACACGGCGGTCTGTCGTGTAAAGGCCTTCGGTATTTGCAATCAATACACGCTGATCCGTATCAAAATAGTTTACATTTAATGAACGCACATTGATTCCTGCACTTCTTGCGGCTTTGTCTGCCTGCAAAAGTACATTGATTTTGTCCTGATTGCTAATCTGTGACGGATACTTCACAACAGGACAGGGATTATGGTAGGACTTCTCTGTTAAAACAATTCCAGCGGCAGCTGCTCTAGCTTTTATCTCAAGCATTTCTGCTCCCTTTTTAACTAAATCAAGAAGTGCTTCCTTTGTCACCTGATTTGTATAAAGATAGACATTTGAAAGCCCTTGTATAAGATAGAGACCTGCTCCGCATATGCGAAGACTCTTCACGCCTTGAATCACAGTTTCTACGCAGGGAATATTCGTCTCCTCTCTATCTTCAAAAAACAGCTCGGCAAACTCGATTCCAAGCGCCTTTGCAGACTCTAATACTTGTCTGATCTCGTCCTTTTGAATCATCACTTTCTCCCTTCTTTTACAGCGTATTCTTCTTTATCTCACCGCCGATCATTACGAGGCGCACATGATCTGCGTTTGCAAGCAACATGATATCCTCTGACGGATCACCATCTACTACAACAAGATCAGCAAACTTTCCTGCCTCTAGGCTTCCGAACTTATCATCAGACTTCATCAAATACGCACCGTTAATAGTTCCTGCTTTGATTGCTTCCATATTGGTATATCCGCAGCGCGTCAGGCTGTAAAATTCTTTTCCGATTTCATGAAACGGTGTATTTGGTGAATTGGAATAATCTGTTCCAAGTGCAACTCGAATGCCATATTGATGTGCAAGTGCAAATGAATGCTTTGATGCATCGCCAAGTGCTTTTGCTTTTTTCGTCATATAATCTGGCAGCCCCTTCATATCAGCAAGGCCAAGTGATACAGAAAGAGTGGTAACAAGCGGAATGTTCTTTTCTGCCATCATCTGTACGCACTCCTCATCTAGTAGAACACCATGCTCAATACATTTAACACCGTTTTTAATAGCCTGCTTTGTGCCCTCTGTTCCTGTGCAGTGTGCAGTAACGTATGTATTGTGACGCGCTGCCTCTTCCACGATTACACGGATTTCCTCTGGTGAAAATTCAATATCATTAAAATCATCGACTGCCGATGATACACCGCCAGTTGCACAAATTTTGATAAACTGTGCACCCTCACGAAACTGCTGTCTTGTCTTTCTATAACAATCCTCCGGACCATCCACCAGGCAGCCAATAAGATCACGCTGATTCGATTCCTCTGGTGACAGCATCGGATTCATATCGCAGTGGCCTGAAGAAATGCTCATAACTCTTCCGCCCGGCATGATACGCGGTCCCTTGATCAATCCAGCTTCAATCGCACGCTTTAATGAAGCACCAAATGCGCTCATGTCACGCACACCTGTCACACCGGCATCCACCAGATCTTTAAGATCACAAACAGTCGTCAAAAGCAGATCATATGGTGTGTCACCAGTCTTATGAATGCTCTCGCTTCCACAAAGATGGGCGTGTGCATCAATAAATCCAGGCATAACAGTCTTTCCTTCTAAGTCAAAAATCTGTGCATCAGAGTCGGTGCTTTCACGCTTTTCTCCGACATACACAATATGGTCATCTTCAATCTCGACCATTCCATTTTCAATTGGTTCATCCGATACTGAATTGATAACTCTCGCGTAAATTACTGTTTTCATGTCATTCTCCTCCCTAATCTATTGAAATTTTCGCAGAAATCACTTACACTTGTCTGACAAGGAGGTTTACTTTATGACTACTGCAAAAGATTTATTATCGCTGCCTTCTCTCTCCCACATGAAGCTGATTGGCGGAGCTGCGGGACTGTCTAGGACTGTCACTTGGCCTTACGTGATTTTATGTCCTCCAATCGGTGAATGGGTAAGCGGCGGTGAATTTTTAATTTATTATGGTGCCAACGCTGTTGTTGAAAAGGTGGAGCTTGCTCAGCTGATTCGCGATGCGGCACAAAACGATGCCGCTGGCATTTTATTTCTTGTCGGCCACCATTACATTCTTGAAGAAAATCTTGATGATGAGATCCGACAGCTTGCTGATGAGCTTAAGCTTCCAGTCTTCTCTCATACAAGTCTTGCCTATGTAAACTCCATCACAAAAGACATCATAAATCTGATTCAAGATCGCAAAAAGGACGTAGCAATCGCTAATACCTTCTGGTACTCACTCTTTTTCCAGAATACAAATGTAGATGATATCGCAACACTCAATCAGGCATTATTTCTGGGATATCTGCCAAGCTATAACTACTGTGTGTACATATTTGAGATGATGAATGCATCTGCTTATTTTCAAAAGCTTGAAGCGATGCACGGACCTTCCTTTACAGAGACACCATCTGAATTTTTCCGTATGCTTGCGACAAAGCTTAGCTATATCACGCAAAAAGAAACTGGAAGCACATGGCATGTTGCAAGAAACAGCGCTAACGTATTTGTACTTCCCATAAATACCAACTCACAGGAGCAATCAGCTGATCATTTCTTTGAATCACTGACGATACGTATGGAACAACAATATCCCGGCACAAAATTTTGTGTTGGAAAAGGCAATGTACGTTCACGTCTTTTTGGCATTCGCGAATCATATATTCAGGCAAAACGAAGCTTGCTTTCATGGAAACTTCTTGGTGACAATCGTCACTTAATCTCTTACAGTGATCTAGGCTTTTATCAGCTTCTTTTTGAAATTCCGACGGCCTCTGTTATGCGCGAATATACTGCTCGTTTTCTTGATCCGATCCGCGAATATGACAAAACACACGATGCACATTTATATGAAACTCTATGCACGTGGCTCGACTGCCGCTGCAATAAGGTACAGACTGCAAAAGCACTCTTTCTTCACCGAAATACACTTTTGATGCGCTTAGAAAAGCTTGAAAAGCTCCTTGGTGTATCGCTCGATGATGCCGACATCACCTTCCAACTGCAGGCCGCCGTCAAGATCGATAAATTCCTGTCGGAGACATAAGATATCGTGCTCGTTAACGTAGTGGGCGTTGAGGTGTATGGCTTTCACGAAGGCGCCGACGAAACCATCACCGAAGGGCGTTTCGTAACCTTCATTTACATCTCCTCCGCACGATGACACGCCGTAAAATGTCCAGGCTCGATCTCGCGAAGCTGCGGTTTTCTCTCCTTGCAAAGCTGTGTCGCATATGGACAGCGATTGCAGAAATTGCAGCCCTGCGGCAGATTGACCGGGCTTGGCACATCACCTTGAAGAAGTATTCTTTTTCGCTCACGCTCAATTGTCGGATCGGCAATCGGAATAGCAGAAAGAAGTGCTTTCGTGTATGGATGACGGTTTTTAATATAAATATCCTCGCTGTCTGCAATCTCAACAAGTGAACCCAAATACATTACGGCAATACGGTTTGATATCTGGCGCACCATTGACAGATCGTGTGTGATAAACAAATAAGATAATCCCATCTGCTGCTGAAGACGCTTAAGTAAATTTACGACCTGTGCCTGAATAGAAACATCCAGTGCAGAGATCGGCTCATCACATACGATCAGCTTTGGTTCAAGCGAGAGCGCTCTGGCAATTCCGATACGTTGACGCTGTCCGCCTGAGAATTCGTGCGGAAACCTGTTTGCATGATCCTTATTTAAGCCGACCATTTTAAGAAGCTCCAATACACGCTCCTCTAATTCTGGTCCTTTATACATCTTGTGGATCTTCATGCCCTCTGCAACAATATCACTTACTACACTAAGAGGATCAAGACAAGCATACGGGTCCTGAAAGATCATCTGCACATTTTTGGTGTACTCTTTCTTTTCCTTTTTGTTGTAGCGCCAGATATCTTGTCCCTCAAACATTACCTGTCCTTCATCTGGGCGATATAATCGCATAATTGTTTTTCCAAGCGTACTTTTTCCACATCCTGACTCACCAACAAGTCCTACTGTCTCGCCCTTATAAATAGTTAGACCATTTACAGCCTTTAAAATACCCTTTGGCACCTTGAAGGTTGTTTTTACATTTTTCAATTCGAGGATTGGTTCTTTTGTCGTTCCCATCATTCCTCCTCCTTTATGTTCTGTGCTTCAACAGGACTCTTTGGTGCGCCATTTTTCTTAATGCACGCTGGATGATTGAGCCAGCAGTATGCATAATGGTCTGGTTCTGAAAAATCAATACACGGCGGCTGACTTGTGCGGCATATGTTCATTGCATATTTGCATCTGGCAGCAAACGCACATCCGACAGGCGGTGCCAACAAATCCGGCGGTGTTCCCGGAATTGAATAGAGGTCTTCGCTTACTCTTTTATCAAGACGCGGCACACTGCTTAAAAGTCCCCATGTGTACGGATGCTTTGGATGATGAAAGATAGTATCGCAGTCGCCATGCTCTACGATTTGACCAGCATACATAACGTAGATTCGGTCTGCCATATTTGCAACAACGCCCATATCATGTGTGATTAAAACAATTGACGTATCAATCTTATCCTTCAAATCATTCATTAGTTCAATGATCTGTGCCTGAATCGTCACATCAAGCGCTGTAGTTGGCTCGTCAGCAAATAATACCTTTGGATTACAGATGAGTGACATTGCAATCATGATACGCTGGCGCATACCGCCTGAAAGCTGATGCGGATAGCGCTTCATATTTTCCTCTGGTGACGGAAGTGAAATCATCTTTAAGATCTCGACTGCCTTTTTTCTTGCTTCTTCTCTGGAAACCTTATAGTGCTGCATGTATGGCTCCATGATCTGCTCCCCAACTGTCATTGTCGGATTTAAAAATGTAAATGGATCCTGAAAAATTATTGAGAGCTGATTGCCCTGCAGCTTTCTCATCTGTTTAGGTGTCAATTCAAGCAGATTTTCTTTGTTAAAAAGAACCTCTCCGCCCTTAATACTGCCGTTTTTCTTTGGATTTAATCCGATAACTGTCTGAATTGTAACTGTTTTTCCACAGCCAGACTCACCTACGATTGCAATCGTTTCTTTTTTATTTAAATGCCAGGAAACGCCACGCACTGCCTGAACGCTTCCCTGAAAGGTCTGAAAGGATACTTTTAAATCCTTTACCTCTAAGATTTTTTCCTTTTCCATGATTCCTCTCATTCTGCCGAAATACAAAAATACTGCGGCTCTGCTCGTTTCACTTTTTCTATGACGAATGCATTATCTATTTACGCACGAAGCTTTGGATCAAGTGCATCTCTAAGTCCGTCTCCAATCAGGTTAAAGCAAAGCATTGTGATGCTAACGCACAGACACGGAATGATAAATTGGTATGGATAATAACGGAAGGTCTCTCCTGCTGCCTTGATTAACTGACCCCAGCTTGGCTGCGGCGGTGTCACGCCAAGTCCGATATAGCTTAAAAATGCTTCGTAGAAAATGACGCTTGGAAGCGACATTGTAATGCTGACTACGCGAATGCCGAGTGTGTTTGGAATCAAACGTCTTGCAATGATCCATCCAGACGATGCACCAAGCGTCTCTGATGCTACTACAAACTCACGAGTCTTTAGCTGTAAAACAAGACCTCTTGTGCTTCTTGCGGCACCCATCCAGCCGGTGATACTCATTGCAATTACAAGCGTTGCAATATTTCCGCTTCCCATTACAACCATCAAAAGAATCATGTAGATTAAGCTTGGAATGCCCATTAACACATCGATTGTGCGCATAATTACTGTATCTGCCCAACCGCCAAGATAACCCGAGATGCCGCCTACTGCCATTCCAATAATCTCTGGAATAAGCGTAGCTAAAATCGCAATAATAAGGGATACTCTTCCTCCTGCCCACACGCGTGTCCAAAGATCACGTCCAAGATTATCTGTTCCAAACCAGTGAACGGCATTTGGTCCCTGATTTGAACAGCTGTAATCATTAGAATAATAATCAAATTTTGTCATCATCGGTCCAAACAGGACAAAAAATATCATGATGGCAATAACCACTAGGCTGATTACTGCTGGCTTATTCTTCTTAAAATTTCTCCATACATCCTTGAAATAGGTTGTCTTTTTCCTTGCAATCTGATCCTGATCAAGTGCTCCCTCTGGAAGTGGAGAAAACGCATCATCTGCAAATGTTACTTCTGCAGCTTGCACTTTTTTTGTTGTATCAGTATTCATCTTTTCTCCTTTACTTTACGCGGATTCGCGGATCGATTAATCCATACAGTACATCAACTATTAGATTCATTGTAACTAGAAATGCACCATAAAATACTGTAAGACCCATGATCAGCGGATAATCAAGATTAGTGACTGAATCGACAAAATATCGGCCCAGTCCAGGAATTAAAAACATGCTCTCTACGACAAATGAGCCCATCAAAACACCTGCGATCTGTACACCAAGATTTGGAATGATCGGAACAAGTGAGTTTTTAAACTGATGCTTTAATACGACGCGAATTGGGGAAAGACCTTTCGCTCTTGCCGTCTTTACATAATCCTGCGTTGTTATGGCTAACATGCTCGCTCTCATATTTCTTGTATTTCCTGCAACAGTTCCAAGACCAAGAACAAGTGCAGGAAGGATAATCTGATTTGGTTTTCCCCATCCTGTTACTGGAAGAATGCCAAGCTTTACACCAAAAATCATACGAAGAATCGGGCCAAGCACCATACTTGGAAGTGCAATTCCTAAAACTGCCACTACCATCAACAGATAATCCGGCCATTTTCCTCGAAACTGAGCACATAAAATACCAAAGAAAAGACCAACTGCCTCTGCAAAAAGTAATGAAATCAAACCAAGCTTTGCAGACACAGGGAAGGCTTCCTTAATGATATCCACTACTGTTTTTCCTGTCTTTTTGATGGAATAACCAAGATCTCCATGCAGCAAGTTGTTCATATAAGTCATGTATTGCTGCGGTACTGGCTTATCAAGACCATAAAACGCTCTTTGCTTATCCTGCACGGCCACCGGGATCTTATCATTTAAGAATGGATCACCCGGAATCAGCTTCATTAAAAAGAATGTTGCCGTTGCCAGCACAAAGACTGTCGCGATTGCAATCAATACTTTTTTTCCAATATATTTGAGCATATTTCCTCCTAAAAAAATAGACGCCTCTCTTTGGAGTTTCCGCAGATCGGCGTCTTTTATTTTATAGCTGTCTCTTTAATTACTCAGCAAAGTCCAGATAAGTAAAATCAGTCTCAACGGTATTGTAGAAACCTGTGTAGCCGCTCTTATACTGGAAACCGCCGTCTGTCCATCCAAGGATCAGATTCAGTGTATTATCACAGAAGAATTTTTCAACCTCGAAGTAGTTTGCCTTTCTCTCCTCAATAGTTGGGGAAGCAATTGCCTCATCATACAGCTTATCATATTCCTCATTTGAATAGCCTCTAAGTGCAGACTGCATTGCGCTCGTGTATCCACTTAAAAAGCTAGTCAATGCATCCGGAATCTCAAGACCGTTTCCGCCATACCAGAAATCGTAGTCACCGCTCGTTGCATTTGATACCATCACCTGAATTGTCTGAGAGTTGATAGTTGTCTCAATGCCAAGATTTTTCTTTAACATATCCTGAACAGCTGCCAATACATCGATGCTTCCCTGTGACTCATAGCAAAGAAGCTCGAATGTTGGAATCTCATCAGCTGTCTTTCCAAGCTCATCAAGTGCTGCATTTAAGTATTCCTGTGCCTTCTCTACATCTGCGCTTGCCGGCCATCCCTCGTATTCAAACTCCTCGTCAAAGGTACCAGTTACACCTGCCTCTGACGGTGCTGTCAGACGATTTGCCGGATCTTCGCTTGTCATAACAGATGCGCAAAGTGCTGTACGATCGATTGCATAGCTGACTGCCTTTCTAAAGTTTGCATTGCCAAGGAATAATCCTGTTTCCTCTGTCTTTCCTGCATGGTTGATGTTCAGGCAGCGATAAGATGTGGTGTACTTGCTGCTCTCAAAGCCTGCATCTGTCAGTGTCTGCTGCTGCATAGCACTTCCAGTCGGAACAAAATCAATCTCATCTGCAAGCATCATATCTACGCCAGTATCACCTGTTACGTTAAATTTAAAATCCATCTCGTCCATATTGATACTGTCTGCATCCCAGTAGTTCTCATTCTTTACAAGTGTCATGGTAGAATCAGATACCCAGTCTGACACGATGAACGGTCCATTTGTCAAAATTTTATCTGCTGAAGAACCATACTCTGTTCCAAGTGAATCAACAAAGGACTCCTCAAGTGGTGCAAATAAGC
>OIXA01004244.1_pt1 | contig 14005 bp, 10 predicted proteins | sample 1587721 | NCBI WGS metagenome assembly OIXA01 (sample SAMEA3888900, study PRJEB22519) | human gut metagenome | biome: human gut; feature: human-associated habitat; material: faeces | place: Denmark | collected 2013 | reverse complement strand
CGACTCATAATCGCTTGGTCGCTGGTTCAAGTCCAGCAGGGGCCACCAGATAAAACAAGGACTTAGATAAGAAATTATCTAAGTCCTTTTTCTTTGCATTGCATTTGAGCCAGGTCCCGTTTGGGCTTCAGACTTCAATCTCGTTTTTTACCCTGAAGGTTCACCAGAACACTTTCGTTGCAGATAGCCAGCACTTGCTTTAGCCATTCACCGGGGATGCCAACCCAAAACGGCCGTGACTGGCTGTTACCACAATGTTCACTTTCCCCCCCTGAAGGGATGAATCAACATACATTCCACATGACTTTCAGCCAGACAGCCAGCCCGTTCTGTGCGAGAAAGCGCACTCAATTCAGAAAAGCGGGAGAGGTATTGTTGCTCAAATGTCGTCATCAGCGGCGGAATTCTGTCCGCCGCTGTAAACTGAAAGCCATCCTAGTCAGATTGACGTTACGGAACCGGCCTGCCCAGTCGTAGACACGACCTGGCCGTTGGCGATGCCACTTGCGAATATGCTCAAAAGCTAAAGTTGCCGGAAGATGATGGCGGATAAAGTGAAAAATACAGCATCATGTTCAGCCAGCGGCAAATACATCGCTTAGCGCGGTAATCTCAAATTATGCTGAATATTCATCGGCTGCAAAAATATAAGGAGCGACGTTAGCAACGTTGCTCTTTTTTTATACCATCCTGCAGGATATCGTCTTCAGAATCATTTTTTAAAAACGTGCCGCTTACACCAGCTCCCGGAGCTGCTCCCGCATATAGGAAGAGAAGTACTCTGGATTTTTAATCACGAGACGGTTGCCAGCGGCGATTTTTTCCGCCCATCCAGCGACTTTATTGGTGAACCCGGAATTCCATCCCTCCCGTTCGCCTCGCAGGATCACGTCTTCGGCGCTAGCCGGAACGCCTAACTCATGGAGATATTTTAAAATGCCCTTAGCCGTACTTTCATCCATTGAATGCGGAGCCGACGCCGATGTGTTCATTCCACCAATAAAATCTAATGCTTTATCTATCGCTGTTGGCATGCTCTTATCCTTAAAATTAACCATGTGATGAACATGTTTATAATATGGACCCAAGTCTGCGGGGATATCAAAGAGATCGTTGCCTTTCTTTGATTCAGACCTCAGTCAAACGTTTGCATGGCGTTTTTCTGCCCAATAAGTCCGGCGCAGCCCGCATAAACCGCCCGTCATCGGTGACCAACAGCAAATCCCCGCTTAGCTCGGGAAAAAACAGCAATTGCGCCCGCCAAATTGCGGAGAGCGCAGGAAAGCAGCAAACTAGTCGTGGTTTTTGCGCTTGAACTGGCTGGCATCGATATCGTACTGCTTCATTTTGCGCCACAGCGTCGTGCGCCCGATATTGAGCAGATGGGACATCTCCTGCACCCGGCCGCTGGTGACGCGGGCGGCATGGATAATGGCCTCTTTTTCAATGGCGCTGAAGGTCAGGCTGGCGGGTAACAGGGACGAGGCGGTATCGCCGCCCGGCCGCTCGGAGAAGAGATATTCCGGCAGATTGCTCAGGCGGATATGGCCGTTATCGCTACTGATGGCGATATTTTCAATAATGCTGTTTAACTCAAAATCATTGCCCGGCCAGGAGTAGTTCACCAGCTGCGCCAGGGCATCGTCGTCCACTTTCAGGCGTGATGAAAAGCGTTTCTCCAGGCTACGCAGGCGGTTGTGCACCAGCGAGGGAATGCTGTTGCGCCGCGACCTCAGCGGCGGAATGGCGATCTCAAACGAGTGCAGCGCGTAATAGAGCTGGCGACTAAAGCGGTTCTGCTCCACCAGATTAGCCAGATCAACGGTGGTGGTGGCAATCACCTTAACGTCCACCGGGATCAGGCGCCGGGCATCGAGGCGGGTTAATACCCCTTGCTTAATCACCTGCAGCAGCGCGGACTGCAGCTCCGGCGCCAGGTACTCTATTTTTTCCAGAAACAGAGTGCCGCCGCTGGCCAGCTCCAGGCGGCTCAGACGCCCGTTTTCGTCATCGGTGGGCGCGCTGCCCATAAAATCCTGACCCAGCACGCTATCGGCATACAGCTGACAGTTGACGGCAATATAAGGGCCGCCCGCCCGTTCGCTTTCATTATGAATGGCCTGGGCGACCAGCTCCTTACCCACCCCTTCTTCCCCACAGAGCAGGACCGGAAAACCACCCCGCGCCGCCTGACGGCCAAAATGAATCAGCCGTCGCGTTTCCGGATCGTCCGAGGACATCTGCGCAAACGTGTGGCTCACTTTCCCTAACTGGCTGGTCATCAGCTGGCGCATCTGCTCTACCGGGTGCAGCAGTAAAATAAAGCTGTTGCCCTGCTCTTCGACGATGGGCTTGAGGGTAATCACGGCATCGATAAACTGATGCTGGCTCTCAAACGTCACTTCCGCATGGTTCAGCGCGCGCGCGTGCTTAATGGCCCGGCGCAGCAGCGCCGGCAGCGTCACCAGTTCATTAATATTTTTCCCCTGGCTGGTCTGGGCATCAAGATGTAAGAGCGTCGCGGCCTGCACATTAAGAAACTGCAATACCCCCTGCTCATTCCACGCCATCACGCCGTCATCCATACTCTCCAGCAGGCCATACATCTGGTTGAGATGGCGGTTAGATTCGGCCAGCAGGCTGTCGGTCAACAGCGAGTTGCCCACTTCCCGGGCGATAGCCAGCGTCAGAGACAAATCAGAGGAGGCCTGCTGTTCTATCAAACAGCACAGCGAGATGGAGCCAAACAGGCGACCGTGGTTATCAAACACCGGCGTGGAGCTAAATGACCACCCGTGCAGCGCCTGTTTAAAGTGCTGCTCACCGGTAGTTTTCACCGGTTGCCCCAGCATCGAGGCCAGCGAGAGCGCGCAGCTGCCGATAATGCTTTCCGCGCAGTAGCTGCCGTCAAGAAAACCGAGTTCGGCGAGCTGCGCCAGCGTCTGCGGATCGCCGCAGCGACTGAGAATACAGGCGGACTCATCGAGGATAAACAACGCGCAGGGTCGGCTATCCATAAACTCCCAGGCATCTTCCAGCGCGGCCTGGCCGATGGTCAGCAGCGCGGTTTTACGTCGGCAGATCGATTCGAAGGTCAGCCCCTGCGCCTGATGCGGCGCCTGCCAGGTCTCCCTTGGCATAAACCGGCTGCAACGCTGCCATGACTGACTGATAACGGAAGATACTGTTTTTCCGGAGTCCTGAGTCTGCGCCGCCATTTCCTTTTCCGCTGTTTAAAATAGTTAACCCCTCCGGCAGAGACTGTCGGAGGGGAGAATACGCTTCACCCTGCAAAAGCAGGTCAGCGAGACGTTAACGCGCCAGCCACTGCTGACCGAGCAAATCGGCCGTCAGGATCGCGGCGTAAACGCTGTCTGCCGTCACCGGGAATGGCATGTTATGGATCGTTTCGCCTTCCGCGCAGGTCGCTTGCGCTACCGCCTGAATTTTCCCTTCAATGCCCTCTTTGACGCCCATTTGCGCCAGGGTCACCGGCAGACCGACTTTCTGGCAGAAGCCCAGCACCGTTTCAATCTCTTCCATCGGGCTGTTTTGCAGCACCAGCTGCGCCAGGGTGCCAAACGCCACTTTTTCGCCGTGGTACAGATGATGGCACTCTTCCAGAATAGTGAAGCCGTTATGAATGGCGTGCGCCGCGGCAAGCCCGCTGCTTTCAAAGCCAATTCCGCTGAGGTAGGTATTGGCTTCGACAATGCGCTCCAGCGCATCCGTCACTACGCCAGCCTGCGCTGCCAGGCGCGCTTTTTCGCCTTCGGCCAGCAGCGTATCATAGCACAGGCGGGCCAGGCTCAACGCCGCCGCCGTGGACTGTCCGCCGGCCATACTGGTCGCTCTGGCATCAAAGCAGGCCTTCGCTTCAAACCAGGTCGAGAGCGCATCGCCCATCCCGGCCACCAGCAGGCGCACCGGCGCTTTGGCAATAATTGCCGTATCCATCACCACCATGTCCGGGTTTTTCGGGTAGATCAGATACTCTTCAAACTCGCCGGCTTCGGTGTAGATAACCGACAGCGCGCTGGTTGGCGCATCGGTAGAGGCAATCGTCGGGATCACCACCACCGGCAGCTTCTGGTAGAAGCCAATGGCTTTAGCGGTATCGAGCGTCTTCCCGCCGCCAATCCCTACCACGCCGCGGCAGCCGTGCTGCTGCAGAATGGCAATCAGGCGGTTGATCTCCGCGTGGCTGCATTCGCCGTTAAAACGGGCCGCGTGGCAGCTTAAACCGTGGTTATGCAAACCATTGAGTACTTTGTCCCCCGCCAGCTTCATCACGAAGTCATCGGCAATCACAAAAAAACTGTCCGCCAGATTTTTAGCATACTGACCAAAAAGCGTGGATGCGTCAGGACCCTGAAGATATTTGGCCGGAGATTGAATAACTTTTAGCATTCCTTTCACCCTCAAATAAGTGCATGTTTTACATGATGAGCCCTGGCGTCATCCTGTTCAGCCTGCGGTTGATGGCGGAAACGGGATCGTGGCCGGAGCGATGCAAACACTGTAGGGCGAGCGGTGAACAAAAAAATTTTTCCCGTTTTTGTTCTGATATGAAACAGAGAATATTTTTTACCGTTCCATATTGGAACATCAATTGCCATAAAACGCCGGGATTGCGATCCCGATCCGTCCATTCGCCGTCATGCTACAAAAAAAAACGGATAATCTGCCAACACTGTTGCCCCCGACAGCAGAAAACAAATCAAAAAAGGATCCGCCGCCCCGGCTACCGCAGAAGAACGCAGGGCGAAAAAACAGCTTTAGCTCGCATTTTTCTCTTTTCATCGGCGATAACGTTTCATAACGGAACAAAAATAAATAACCACGTTCCGTTATGAAACCCGTTTTCGCGACATTTTTTTTTCCGTTAACTCAGCCAGAATCATAACGTCGCCGGGTCGTTCTTCACACCAGACGATACCCCTACACGATGACCGCCTCCGCGGGTAGAGAGGCCGCATCGCATCACTCCGACGGAGCATAAATAATGAAAAAATTGATTAACCGTGTCGAAGATGTACTGAGTGAACAACTGCTTGGCCTCGCCAGAGCCCATCCTGAATTGACGCTGCATCAGGACCCGGTGTATGTCACCCGCTCCGATGCGCCGGTTGCCGGGAAAGTGGCGCTGCTCTCCGGCGGCGGCAGCGGACACGAGCCGATGCACTGCGGCTATATTGGCAAAGGTATGCTTGCCGGCGCCTGTCCGGGCGAGATTTTCACCTCCCCGACCCCGGATAAAATGTTCGAGTGCGCGATGAATATCGACGGCGGCGAAGGCGTGCTGCTGATCATCAAAAACTACACCGGGGATATCCTCAATTTCGAAACCGCCACCGAACTGCTGCACGAAAGCGGCGTTAAGGTGACCACCGTCGTCATCGATGACGACGTGGCGGTCAAAGACAGCCTCTACACCGCCGGACGCCGCGGCGTCGCCAACACCGTCCTGATTGAGAAGCTGGTCGGCGCGGCCGCCGAACGCGGCGATTCGCTGGAAGCCTGCGCTGAGCTGGGTCGCAAGCTTAACAACCTCGGCCACTCCATCGGTGTGGCGCTAGGCGCCTGTACCGTGCCGGCCGCCGGACAGCCATCGTTTGAATTACAGGATAATGAGATGGAGTTCGGCGTCGGGATCCACGGCGAGCCGGGTATCAATCGTCGCCCCTTCAGCTCTCTTGACCGCACCGTTGATGAGATGTTCGACACCCTGCTGGAGAACGGCACCTACAGCCGCACGCTGCGTCAGTGGGATACCGTCAAAGGAAGCTGGCAGGACGTCACGCAAAGCAAACAGGCGCTACAGAAGGGCGACCGCGTCATCGCGCTGGTCAATAACCTTGGCGCCACCCCGCTGTCGGAACTGTACGGCGTATACAACCGTCTGGCCACGCGCTGCGAGGAGAGTGGCATCACCATCGAGCGCAACCTCATCGGCAGCTACTGCACCTCGCTGGATATGGTGGGTTTCTCCCTCACGCTACTGAAAGTCGATGACGACACGCTGGCGTTATGGGACGCCCCCGTTCATACCCCGGCGCTGAACTGGGGCCATTAAGGAGCACGACATGTCACTGAACAGAACGCAAATCGTTAACTGGCTCTATCGCTGCGGCGACATTTTTACCAAAGAGAAAGATTTTCTGACCGGCCTGGATAAAGAGATTGGCGATGCCGACCACGGTCTGAATATGTATCGCGGCTTCAGCAAGGTGGTGGAAAAACTGCCGTCCATTGCCGATAAAGATATCGGTTTTATTCTTAAGAACACCGGAATGACGCTGCTCTCCAACGTCGGCGGTGCCAGCGGCCCGCTGTTCGGCACCTTCTTTATTCGCGCAGCCCAGGTGACACAGGCTCACCAGAGTCTGACCCTCGAAGAGCTGTACCAGATGATGCGCGAAGGGGCGGACGGCGTGGTCAACCGGGGGAAAGCGGAACCCGGTGATAAAACCATGTGCGACGTCTGGCTACCGGTCGTCGAGTCACTGCGCCAGTCCAGCGAACAGCACCTGTCGGTTCAGCACGCGCTGGATGCCGCCGCGACACAAGCAGAGGAAGCCGCCCGCTCTACCATCACCATGCAGGCCCGCAAAGGCCGCGCCAGCTACCTCGGCGAACGCAGCATCGGGCACCAGGATCCGGGCGCAACCTCGGTGATGTTCATGATTCAGGAGCTGGCTGCCGCAGCCAAAGAGTAAGGATAACGCGATGGTAAACCTGGTGATTGTTTCTCATAGCGCCCGACTGGGCGAAGGTGTCGGAGAACTGGCCCGGCAGATGTTAACTGGCGACGGCTGTAAGCTGGCGATCGCCGCCGGCATTGACGATCCTGAAAACCCGATCGGCACCGATCCCATTAAGGTGATGGAGGCCATTGAATCCGTCGCCGATACCGACCACGTGCTGGTGATGATGGATATCGGCAGCGCCCTGCTCAGCGCGGAAACCGCGTTGGATCTCCTCGATTCGGCGATCGCGGCGAAGGTTCGCCTGTGCGCCGCGCCGCTGGTCGAAGGCACTCTGGCGGCAACGGTCAGCGCCGCCACCGGATCGGATATCGATAAAGTGATCGCCGACGCCATGAACGCCCTGGAAGCTAAGCGCGTACAGCTGGGGTTACCATCGCTCGCACAGAACGGCCCCGAGGCCACGCCGCTAGCCGACGATCTGAGCGGCGAGTCCGTCTCCGTGGTCATTAAAAACCATAACGGCTTACACGTTCGTCCGGCATCGCGGCTGGTGGCCGCGTTATCCGGATTCAATGCCGATCTGGTGCTGGAGAAAGGCGGCAAATGCGTCTCACCGGACAGCATTAACCAGATTGCCCTGTTGCAGGTACGCTGCAACGATACATTAAGGCTGCTGGCCCGCGGGCCAGATGCCGAAGCGGCGCTGGCGGCATTTCAGGCGCTGGCGGCGGAGAACTTTGGCGAGCAGCCGGACGCCGCGCCAGCGCTCTTTGCCCCGACCGCCGCGCGCGTTCAGGGCAAAGCGCTCCGCTATCCGCTGCCTGCCCCCCGGCCAGTCCAACAAACCGGCGCCGACATCGCCAACGAACAGCGGCGCCTGCAGCAGGCGATCGGCCAGACGCTGGACGATCTCAATGCGCTGACCACTCTGGCGGAAGAGCGCTATTCTGCCGATATCGCGGCCATTTTCTCCGGCCACCACACGCTGCTCGACGACCCGGATCTCTATGAAGCCGCCTGCGATATCCTGCGCCAGGAACAATGCAATGCGGAGTGGGCGTGGTATCAGGTGCTGGCCGATCTCAGCCAGCAGTACCGCCAGTTGAACGATGCCTATCTGCAGGCGCGCTATATTGATATCGACGATCTGCTTCACCGGACTTTGCGCCATCTGCAAGGCAGCAGCGAAGAGCCGCTGGCGGTGCATGAGCCGACGATTATCATCGCCGACGATCTCTTTCCTTCCACTGTCTTGCAGCTGGATCCTCGCCTGGTCAAAGGGATTTGTCTGCGGGAAGGGAGCGAGGCATCCCATGGCGCGATCATCGCCCGTCAGGCCGGGATCGTCTGCCTGTGTCAGCAGGGAGACGCTCTGCAGCAGATAGGCGATGGTGAATCCCTTACCCTGGATATCGCCGGAAAACGCGTTATCCGCACGTAGCTGTCCATTTGTCACTCTCTGTACGCCATTCTTCACGCCGGAGGCTCCGCCTCCGGGGATTCTGTTTTCGCTCAACCACCAGGAACCGTTATGTCTCAATTCTTTTTTAATCAGCGCACCCACCTCGTCGACGATGTTATTGAAGGAACGATCGTTGCCAGCCCGTGGAACAACCTGGCGCGTCTGGAGAGCGACCCGGCGATTCGCGTGGTCGTTCGTCGCGATCTCAACAAAAGCAACGTCGCCGTCATCTCCGGCGGCGGCTCCGGCCATGAGCCGGCCCACGTCGGGTTTATCGGCAAAGGGATGCTCACCGCCGCGGTGTGCGGCGATATTTTTGCTTCCCCGAGCGTGGATGCGGTGCTGACCGCCATTCAGGCGGTGACCGGCGAAGCGGGCTGTCTGCTGATTGTCAAAAACTATACCGGCGATCGCCTTAACTTTGGTCTCGCCGCAGAGAAAGCACGTCGCCTGGGTTACAACGTCGAAATGCTGATTGTCGGCGACGATATTTCGTTGCCGGATAACAAGCATCCGCGCGGGATTGCCGGGACTATCCTGGTGCATAAAGTGGCCGGTTATTTTGCCGAACGTGGCTACAATCTTGCCACCGTGCTGCGCGAAGCCCGGTATGCGGCGGACAAGACCCGCACGCTGGGCCTCGCGCTCTCCAGTTGTCATCTGCCGCAGGAGGCTGAAACGGCGCCACGCCACCATCCCGATCGGGCAGAACTGGGCATGGGCATCCATGGCGAACCCGGCGCCTCGGTCATCGCCACTCAGAACAGCGCGCAGATTGTCCGCCTGATGGTGGAGAAACTGACCGCCGCCCTGCCGCAAACCGGCCGCCTGGCGGTGATGCTTAACAACCTCGGCGGCGTGTCGGTGGCGGAAATGGCGATTCTCACCCGTGAGCTGGCCGACACGCCGCTCCATCAGCGGATCGACTGGCTGATTGGCCCGGCGTCGCTGGTGACGGCGCTGGATATGAAAGGTTTCTCGATAACCGCCATCGTACTGGAGGAGAGCATTGAAAAGGCGCTGCTTTCCGCTGTGGAAACAGCCAGCTGGCAGGCGCCGGTACAGCCGCGGGCCATCGAGGTGATGCCCTCTTCGCTGCGTAGCACCCGCGTGGCGTTCCAGCCTTCGGACAATCACGACGTGGCGGGCTATGTCGGGCGGATAACCAGTACCCTGTCTGACCTGGAGACGCACCTGAATGCGCTGGATGCCAAAGTCGGCGATGGCGATACCGGCTCCACCTTTGCCGCTGGCGCGCGCGATATTGCCGACCTGCTGCGGCGCCAGCAGCTGCCGCTGGGCGATCTCGCGACCCTGTTCGCCCTGATCGGTGAACGTCTGACCGTGGTGATGGGGGGTTCCAGCGGCGTGCTGATGTCGATCTTCTTTACCGCCGCCGGGCAGAAGCTGGAACAAGGCGCCGGCGTCGCGGAAGCGTTAAACGCCGGTCTGGCGCAAATGAAGTTTTACGGCGGTGCGGATGAGGGCGATCGCACGATGATTGATGCGCTACAGCCGGCGCTGGCGTCGCTGCTTGTCGCACCGATGGATTTACAGGCGGCATTTGCCGCGGCGGAAGCGGGCGCCGAACGCACCTGCCACGCCAGCAAAGCTAACGCCGGGCGCGCGTCGTACCTTAACAGCGACAGCCTGCTGGGCAATATGGATCCGGGCGCCCACGCGGTAGCGCAGGTCTTCAAAACGCTGGCGGAACACCGCTAAGGCTGCGCCCTCAGCAGCGGAATATCCCGGCGACGCGACGCTGAGCCGGGCGAGAGAACGGAATAGCCGCTATCCCGGGCAACGTGCTGACGCCGTAGCCCGGGAATCAGGCTATTTACTGTGCCAGTAGGCCTGGGAACGCACCAGCTGAGGGTCAATTTGGTCATTTTCAAACCGCCCGAGCAGCGATTTCACCACCGCGCCTTCACCGGTCACCCAGATAAAATAATCTTCCGCGGGCACGCTCACCTGCGCCAGACGTTCAGCCACGACCGATGAATGATGGCCGACGATCCACTCAATATTAAAGCCCTGCAAATCTGCCAGATAATCTTTATACGATCCGTCGCCGATCGTCACCAGCGCCGTAACCTGCGGGCGCACGGGCTGGCGGCTGAGGCCCAGCAGACGGCGGCGTAGCGCAGGCATACCGGATTCATCGCAGACATACAGCTGCCAGGCATAATCCTCCGGCACCACCAGCGAACCGCGCGGACCACCAATCACCAGCTTATCGCCGACGTTTGCCGCCAGCGCCCAGCTGCTGGCGATACCGCCGTCGTGGATGAAGAAGTCATAGGCCAGTTCATGACGTTCGGCATCATACAGCGGCGTGTAGTCTCGGGTTGCCGGACGGACGCCGTCGCCCCAGTTAATGCCCTCTTCCGTCACCTGCGGCGGCGTAAACGCGGCGCCGGCTTCCGGGAAAAAGAGTTTGGTATGGTCGTCAAAACCCTGGGAGACAAAACCTTCCAGCGCCTCTCCGCCCAGCACAATGCGCTGGAAGGCGGCGCCGACGCGCTCAACGCGCAGCACGGTTAACTCGCGAAAACGCAGCTCATTGCGAACGCGTTTCGGGTACTGAGGTTCTTTCGTTTTTATCATTGTCATTCGCCTTCGTGAGATTTATAGATATATCTAAACTTTACCCAAATGATAATGATTGCCATTAAAAAAGAATGCAAGTTTTTTTTGATATAGCCGTCGCAAAAAGCAACAAAGTACAAATAACAAAATAAAATCATTTAAAATCAATTAAATATTAAAATACTGAGATTCATTTTTGCTAAGAATTATTTTTTAGATATAAATTAGATATATCAAAACATACAGGAGCAAACTATGCGACATCATCATGAAGAAGGTCGTGGGCCACGTGGCCACCACGGTGAACACAGCGAACGCGGGGAGCATGGCCGCCGGGGTGGCGGCGGCGGCGGACGCCGTCAGCGTTTCTTTGGCCACGGCGAACTGCGTCTGGTGATCCTCGACATCCTCACCCGCAACGCCAGCCACGGCTACGAGTTGATTAAAGAGATAGAAAACCTGACCCAGGGCAACTACAGCCCAAGTCCGGGCGTGATCTATCCCACCCTCGATCTCCTTCAGGATCAGGGTCTTATCAGCGTCGAAGAGGAAAATGGCCGCAAAAAAATCGCCATAACCGCAGAGGGCAGCCTTCTGCATGCCGAGAATCAGGAACAGCTCGGCCATATTCAGGAACGTTTGCAGGCCCGTATGGTCGGCTGTGAACTGCGGAAAAACCCGCAAATGAAGCGGGCGCTGGAGAACTTTAAAGCCGTTCTGGATTTAAAAGTTAATCAGCAGGCCATTAGCGAGACTCAGTTGAAACAGATTGTCGCCGTCATTGACCGCGCGGCCATGGAGATTTCCCAGCTCGATTAATCTCTTCGGGGGGATGCCAGTCCCCCCTCTGCCCCCATATTGGGCAATCTGCACCACCAGGCGGCACGCGGTGGAATGCCTCCAGACGGGTAGCGTCCCCCGCTCAGGAGTAAAACATGCCAAAAATATCGCCGTGAGATTAAATTTCGTTCAAATGCGCTTTCGCGCTGCGTTTATCCCGATTTTCAGCTGCCGTGCCGAAGTGGCGTAATCCCTGCAATACTTAATGCAGTATCATGTGATACGCCCGTCCCAGGAGCTCACTTTGAACAGGTTACCTTCCAGCGCATCGGCTCTGGCCTGCAGCGCACACGCACTGAATCTCATTGAGAAGCGAACGCTTGATCATGAGGAGATGAAAGCACTTAACCAGGAGGTCAGGGAATATTTTAAAGAGCATGTGAATCCCGGTTTTTTAGAGTACCGAAAATCGGTTACCGCTGGCGGGGATTACGGAGCCGTAGAGTGGCAAGCGGGAGGGTTAAATACGCTTGTCGACACTCAGGGACAAGAGTTTGTCGATTGCCTGGGTGGCTTTGGAATTTTTAATGTAGGGCACCGTAATCCAGTTGTGATTTCCGCCGTCGAGCATCAGCTCGCTAAACAACCTCTTCATAGTCAGGAACTGCTTGACCCGCTGCGGGCCATGCTGGCAAAAACGCTGGCCGCGTTAACCCCCGGCAAGCTGAAATACAGCTTCTTCTGTAACAGCGGTACAGAGTCGGTCGAAGCGGCGCTGAAGCTCGCTAAAGCCTACCAGTCGCCGCGCGGTAAATTTACGTTTGTGGCCACCAGCGGCGCTTTCCATGGTAAGTCGCTGGGCGCGCTATCGGCCACCGCGAAATCGACATTCCGTAAGCCTTTTATGCCGCTACTCCCAGGGTTCCGTCACGTGCCGTTCGGCGATATCAACGCGATGCGTACGCTGCTGAGCGAGTGTAAAAAAACCGGTGATGATGTCGCGGCGGTGATCCTTGAGCCGATCCAGGGTGAAGGGGGCGTGATCCTGCCGCCGCAGGGCTACCTGCCTGCGGTGCGTAAGCTGTGCGATGAGTTTGGCGCGCTGCTGATCCTCGACGAAGTGCAAACCGGCATGGGGCGCACCGGCAAAATGTTTGCCTGCGAGCACGAAAACGTTCAGCCGGACATTCTGTGCCTCGCCAAAGCGCTCGGCGGCGGCGTGATGCCAATTGGCGCAACGGTGGCGACCGAAGAGGTGTTCTCGGTGCTGTTCGACAACCCGTTCCTGCACACCACCACCTTCGGCGGTAATCCGCTGGCCTGTGCCGCGGCGCTGGCCACGATCAACGTCCTGCTGACGCAGAATCTGCCGGCCCAGGCGGAGCAGAAAGGTGAGCTGTTGCTGAACGGCTTCCATCAACTGTCCCGCGAGTACCCGGATCTGGTGAATGAAGTTCGCGGTAAAGGGATGCTGATGGCGATTGAGTTCGTGGATAACGAAATCGGCTACAACTTCGCCAGCGAGATGTTCCGCCAGCGGGTGCTGGTGGCCGGAACGTTGAATAATGCCAAAACCATTCGTATTGAACCGCCGCTGACGCTGACGATTGAGCAGTGTGAACAGGTCATCAAAGCGGCGAGTAAAGCGCTGGCGGCCCTGCGGGTATCTGTGGAGCAAGCCTGAAGATAGTCAACAAAAGCCCGGCGAAAACGATGTTCGCCGGGCTTTTTTACGCCTGCCATTCCGTCATACCGGCCAGACCAATGCCGTACTGCCCGACTTTCACCTTCATGTCATATGCCGTTTGCCTATACGGTTAATATGTCGCACGCTCATTCCATGAGTCTGTATAGACAATATTGCCATCGCAATGCTTCCAGGTAATTTTTTCATAGCGCATAAGTACCGTTTCAAGATGCGTTCCGGTATCTGCCCCTGGGTATAAATCCGGCGTGATTGATGTCAGCTTTACATTTTCAAGAATAATATTGAAGTACTCCTGCTCTAACCCGGCCTCAATAATCTGATACAGTTTGAACATCGCAGATTGCAAAGTTCTCCCGGTACTTAACGCCCGGTAAAGCATGGGAGTGACACGGTCAAATTCCTTCTGAAACATAATCGGCATATGAATACGCGTGCCGGTCAACTTTCCGGTATTGCCGTCAATCGGAATATTGACGTTATGGGTAAACGATTTCAGCTCGATAGCCCCTTCACGACCTGATACCAGCGACGGACCGACCATCGGTGAACCATTTTCATCCGTTAACCATAAATAGGCTGGATTAGACATAAAAATCCTTTTCGTAGAAATTATTTATCGTACTTATCGAATCGTTCCGTAAATTTAGGCAATATAATGATCAGTACTATCATTGAAAAAATGGTTAAAGCAAACCAGTAAGTCGGAAAAAATTCAAGATAAAAAAATCCAAACCCAATGTAGCAGACCAGAATAAG
>OIXA01004230.1_pt1 | contig 14048 bp, 12 predicted proteins | sample 1587721 | NCBI WGS metagenome assembly OIXA01 (sample SAMEA3888900, study PRJEB22519) | human gut metagenome | biome: human gut; feature: human-associated habitat; material: faeces | place: Denmark | collected 2013 | reverse complement strand
ACCTGCTCCAAGTGTCCGGCTCGTGAAATCCATTCACCTTCGGGCTTTGCCGCAAATATTGGATGCAGCGATGTTCGAGACGTGCGTTTTTGCGAACTGTAACGAAACTACTTCGATGAATGACTTTGTCGACGAACCTAATTTTGCGGGCGCCTGTTATGTTTCTGAGCAGTACTGCATATAATGATATGAATCACATAAAATGTGTTGGAATCAGATGAATTTAAAGTTTACAAAAATGCAGGCAACTGGAAATGATTATATCTTTGTAAATTTATTTGACGCAGATGATTTTAAAATATTTAATGAGACAAATTGGAGTCAGATAGCAATACGTCTTAGTGACCGTCATTTTGGAATAGGTTCTGATGGTTTGATTTTAATTTGTCCATCAGACATCGCTGATTGTTATATGCGCATGTTTAATGCTGATGGCTCTGAGGGAGCCATGTGCGGAAATGGAATACGCTGCTTAGGGAAATATGTATATGAACGCGGACTAATAAAAAAGCATATCATCTGCGTTGAGACAAAAAGTGGAATACGTACACTTTATCTTGATATTGAAGATGAAATGTATGTTAAATCAGTTTGTGTGGATATGGGAGTCCCTGTTCTTTCTTCTAGTCTTGAAATTGGTTTCTTTTTTGTAACACCTGTCTCATTGGGCAATCCTCATGCAGTATGTTTTGTTCCTAATTCTCCTTCTGAATATCCGGTTGAAAAGTGGGGACCATTTTTAGAGTGTCATCCACAATTAGGGGAACGCAGTAATGTTGAATTTGTTCAGATAGTTTCTCATAATAAGATTTGCCTTCGAATTTGGGAACGAGGTTCTAAAGAAACACTCTCATGCGGAACAGGTGCATGTGCAGCAGCTGTCTGTGCCATACAGCAAAAAGGAATGGAAAATAAGGTTTTGGCAGAGGTACCAGGCGGAACATTGACTATTAGCTGGAATGGCAATGGAGAAGCTGTTTTTTTAAGCGGACCAGCAGAGTTTATATGTGATGCTTTTGCTGCAAACTGAATATGATATTGCAGATATTTGCTGAATATGTTAAGATAAGTCAGATGCAAAAAAACAGGAGGAATGACATAAATGCTTACTTTAAAAAATACATCTGTTATGAATTTTGAAAATGCCATCCGCGGAGCCAGAAATCCCTTAAACAGCTGGGGCCGTATGGACAGCCATACCGAGCCTGACGGCAGCTTTATTTTTGGACCAAATGATCTTGATCTGGCAATGCGTCTTGCAAAGGCAGGTTCTGACCATAGAAAATATCTGCGTATGGTTTTTGTCAGCGTAGATGTAACTGCACCACTTTACTGGTGGAAGGAATATGATACATATAAGGTAGCTACTGTTGCTAACTCAACAAGTACTATGCATAAAATCCACAGCAAACCATTCTCAATGGATGACTTCTCCTGCGATCATATGACAGACGGTACAAAAAAATTTATGGAAACAGTTGTTGCCGAGCTTGAAAACATCCGTCTTCGTTTTAAGGAGACAAAATCAAAGGATGACTGGTATGATATGATCCAGCTTCTTCCAAGTAGCTATAACCAGATGCGCACCTGCACATTTAATTATGAGACATTAATCAATATCTATCGTGCAAGAAAGAATCATAAGCTGGCAGAGTGGCACACATTTTGTGATTGGATTGAAACACTTCCATATGCAGAACAGCTTATAACATTTGAGCCTTAAATGAGCCTTAAAATGGCTGTTATTAAAAAAGCGCCTCACATTTTTGTGAGACGCCTTTTTTAGATTTTTGTGCAGCAATTACTGCTTTCCGGTTGTTCCAAAACCGCCGCGGTCACAGCCTTCTAAATGCTCCACTTCTTCAAATTGAAGTGCTGGCTGATGTGCCATAATACGAAACTGGCAAATTCTGTCATTTACGTGAATACATGTGTCGCGTACCGCCATCACAGGTACTTTCCATTCGTCATGATCACCGCAGTAGCTTTCATCAATCACACCCATATGATTTGTCTGGATGAGACCGAAATTCTTAAATGTACTGCTTCTTGGAACAACATGTGCCTCGTAGCCCTTTGGAAGCTGCACTGCAATACCAAGAGAAATAAGACGAGCCTCTCCGGCCTTCATATTTACTTCCTCTGCGCTTCTTAGATCAATCCAATCAGATTTTCCGTCGATGAAACGGAGTTTTTCAATTTTGTCACTCAAATAGCGAATTTTTAATGTTTCCATGATACCTCATTACTAAAATTACAATTATTCGTATAACGGATATTTGTCAGTCAGTTTTTTCACAAGAGAGATTGCCTGTGCGACAACATCCATATCAGCTGTATTAAAGCCTCTGGTAGTAACAGCGGCTGTTCCAAGACGGATACCACTTGTCGTAAATGCAGACTGTGGGTCATTCGGTACGGTGTTCTTATTGCATGTAATGTTGGCAGCATCAAGCATCTTTTCAGCCTGCTTTCCAGTTACACCCTTATTTATCAGATTTACGAGCATTAGATGATTATCTGTTCCGCCTGATACAAGCTCAAAGCCACGATTCATAAGGCCAGAAGCAAGTGCCTGCGCATTATCAATAATTCCCTGTGCATAAAGCTTGAATGACGGATCAAGTGCTTCCTTAAAGCAAACAGCCTTTCCTGCGATAACATGCATAAGCGGTCCGCCCTGAATGCCTGGGAAAATTGCCTTATTAAAGTTGTACTTTTTGTTAACTTCGTTGCTGCACATGATCATGCCGCCTCGCGGTCCGCGAAGTGTCTTGTGAGTGGTTGTAGTAGTTACATGTGCGTAAGGAATTGGACTTTCATGAAGTCCAGCTGCGACAAGACCTGCGATATGCGCCATATCAACCATTAAAACTGCGCCTACTTCATCTGCGATCTCACGGAAGCGCTTAAAGTCGATCTTTCTTGCGTAGGCAGAGGCACCGGCTACGATCATCTTTGGCTTGCACTCAAGTGCAATACGGCGAACTTCGTCATAATCAATAAAGCCATCTGCATTAATTCCATAAGGAACAGCGTGAAAGTACTTTCCTGACATGTTTACCGGGCTTCCATGTGTAAGATGACCACCCATGTCGAGGCTCATACCCATAAAGGTATCACCAGGATTTAATACGGCAAAAAAGACTGCCATATTTGCCTGTGCTCCAGAGTGCGGCTGCACATTGACATACTCACAACCAAAAAGTTTCTTTGCGCGCTCTCTTGCTAACTCCTCTACTACGTCAACATATTCGCATCCACCATAATAACGTTTTCCCGGATAACCCTCTGCATATTTGTTTGTCAGAACGCTGCCCATTGCTGCCATAACGGCCTTGCTTACAAGATTTTCAGAGGCAATCAGCTCAATATGGGTACGCTGTCTTGTTAGCTCATCCGACATTGCCTGTGCCAATTCAGGGTCATACTTTTCTACTTCCTCAAATCCTAACATGTTTACTTCCTCCTTTTGCCCGCAGAATATCTGCCTTTGCTGTCACTACGATGTTGTCTTGTATTGCTGCTGTCATTGTGTTTCTTTGCATACTGCGTATTTGTATTTCTGCCCTGTTTGATATTTCTTGGGGCAATCAGACATTCCTTGCCAAAACCAATCAAATCCTGACGGCCACACTTTATAAGCGCCTCTTTTACCAGATCATAAAGCTTTGGATCACGGTATTGGATAAGCGCACGCTGCATGGCTTTTTCATGAGGATCCTTTGGAATATAAACAGACTCTCCTGTACGCGGATCAATGCCCGTGTAATACATGCAGGTTGAAATCGTGGACGGTGTCGGATAAAAATCCTGAACCTGTTCCGGCATGTAGCCTAAATCACGCAGATGCTCTGCCATCTCCACCGCATCTGTAAGCTGGGAACCTGGATGAGATGACATTAAATAAGGAACCAGATATTGCTTGAGTCCAAGCTTTTCATTCATTGCTTTGTAGCGCTGTGTAAAACGCTTGTAGACGGCATTTTCTGGTTTACCCATATATTTTAAAACGCGGTCAGAAACATGCTCCGGGGCAACCTTAAGCTGTCCACTGACATGATACTGGCAAAGCTCCTTAAGGAAAGCATCGCTTTTATCTGCCAACACATAATCAAAACGAATACCTGAGCGGATAAAAACTTTCTTTACCTTTGGAAGAGCGCGCAGTTTTCGAAGAAGCTGGATATAATCCTGGTGGTCAACTGTAAGGTTTTTACATGGTGACGGGAATAAACACTGCTTTCCCGTGCAGACACCTTTAGTCAGCTGTTTTTGACAGGCTGGATGACGGAAGTTTGCCGTTGGACCTCCTACATCGTGGATATATCCTTTAAAATCTTTTTCCTGTGTCATCAGTTTTGCTTCGCGAATCAATGATTCATGACTTCTTGTCTGAATGATTCGTCCCTGATGAAATGTAAGAGCGCAGAAGCTGCAGCCGCCAAAGCAGCCGCGATTGCTGCAAAGTGAAAATTTAATTTCTGAGATGGCCGGCACACCGCCTAGCGCCTCGTAAGACGGATGATACGTTCTCATATAAGGAAGCTCATACACGTCATCCATCTCCTGTGTTGTAAGCGGATAGGCAGGTGGATTTTGAATGACATAAAGATGTGATCCGTATGGCTCAGCAAGCTGTTTTGCCGTAAATGGATCAGTATTGCAGTACTGCTTATAAAAGCTGGCTGCATATTGTTTCTTATCTTTTGTCAGCTCATCATATGTCGGAAGCACTAAGGCATCCGGCACACGGTCAAGTGAACGCACCTTACATACAGTTCCGCGTATAAAGGTAAGTTCACTTACAGGCAGACCGCTGTTTAATGCATCTGCAATCTCGACAATGGAATGCTCTCCCATTCCATACGAGATGATATCCGCCTGTGCTTCTATCAAAATAGAACGCTTTAACTTATCTGACCAATAGTCGTAATGTGCCAGGCGACGGAGAGATGCTTCGATTCCGCCTAAAATAATTGGACTGTCTGGAAAATTACGGCGTATATAATTTCCATAAACAACATCTGCATAATCTGGGCGCTTTCCAATCACCCCACCTGGAGTGTATGCATCCATCTGACGTCTTTTTTTGGAAACAGAATAGTGGTTTACCATAGAATCCATATTTCCAGAGGATACTAAAAAACCAAGGCGCGGTTTGCCAAACTCATGAATTGCATTATCGTCACGCCAGTCAGGCTGCGGTAATATAGCAACTTTATAGCCGTGAGATTCCAGAATACGACTTATTATGGCATGTCCAAAGGATGGATGATCTACATAGGCATCACCTGTCACATAGACAAAATCTGGCTGTTCCCAGCCAAGCCGCTGCATTTCACGGCGATTAATCGGCAGAAAGCCCATTTTTTCCTCCTTTGCTGTTTAAAGCACGGCGTCCTTTTGCCGCCTCCAATACATGCTTTGCTAAAACTGCTGTCGTTACGGCACCTACACCACCCGGAACTGGCGTTGCCATAGAAACTTTATCTTCAATCTGTCCAAAGTTTACGTCGCCGCAAAGCATTCCATTTTCATCTACATTAATTCCTACATCAATAACAATTGTTTTTTCTGAAACAAAACGCTCATCTACCCATTTTGCTTTGCCAATCGCCGTTACGAGAATGTCGGCTTCACGGCATACCTCTGGCAGGGAAGCTGTACGGGAATGACAAATTGTTACTGTCGCATTTTCGTTTAATAAGAGCATAGATAGCGGTTTTCCTACTACAAGACTTCGTCCAAGTACAACTGCTCGTTTTCCCTGCGGCTCAATGCCATAAAAATGGATAATTTCCATGACAGCCTGCGCAGTACACGGAGCAAATGCATGTTTATCTCCTGAAAACAGCTTTCCAAGCGCTGCACTAGATATACCATCTACATCCTTTTCTGGAGCAATTGATTCAACAATCTGTGACTCATTAAGCTGTGCCGGAAGCGGACGAAACAGTAAAATGCCATCGATCGTTGGATCATCATTTATGGCAGCAAATTCTGCTGAAAAATCATCCATTGAAATGTCTGCCGGAAATACAAACAGTTTTGTCTCTATTCCAACACCACTCATTCGCTTGAGGGCACTTCTCTCATAGGAAAGATCCTCTTGTTTTTCACCTACACGAACAATGGCAAGACAAGGCTTTGTCTCACACCCTTCTAGTTCTTTTTTTATCTCATCGCGGATCGCTGCTGCGACCGGCGCACCTTTTAAGATTTGCATAGACACACTTCCTTTTTTAATTTATTCTTATGCCATAAGCTGACTGATGCTATCATGAAGCTTCATTGTTTGGGAAAGAAGCATTTTAGCTTCTTCATTAAGCTTTTGCGCTATTTCAGTGTTTTTCATCATCCCCGTGTTTGCACCGACATTTATAAAGCCGCCATTGGCAGAGGCTGCAAGAAGAGCTGCTCCTGTTACAACATCACTTAAAATCAGCTTCGAACATTTTCCCGAAAGCTCATCCAAAAGTGTCATGGCATAAGCAGAATTTTTTAAAATTTTCATAGGAGTAAGACTGGCCTGATACAGTGCTTTCTCCAAAACCTCATCTTTTTTTGCTTTTTGCTCTGGTGTATCCTTTGGCAGTCCATACGCTTTTGAAAGCGGAAGAAAGCCTTGAGCATCCTCATTTATACAGCTAAGAAGTGTGTCCCTGCATACTGCTAACTCACCCTCAATCCTTTTGATATCCTGTTCATAGCAGGCATACTTTTTCTTTCCATGGGTCAGTGCGCAAGCCATCATTCCTAAGGCACATCCATAAGAACCTGTGCAGGCGCTTGCACCGCCGCCGCCCGGTACTGGTTCTTTTCCAGAAAGCGCCGCTGCAAACTCTTTTAAACTCAAATTTTCCATACGTTACTTGTTCCTTTACAGAAAGGAGATGCTGCTGTTTCGCAGCACCTCCTTTGGTACTTTTATTATTTCATTTTTAGTGCTTAAAGTGTCTCATTCCTGTAAACACCATTGCAATTCCATATTCATTGCACTTGTCGATGCAGTCCTTATCACGAATAGATCCGCCTGGCTGAATAATTGCAGTAATGCCTGCCTTATGAGCAGCCTCTACATTATCAGCAAATGGGAAATATGCATCAGATGCCAATACAGCACCCTTTGTTGCATCTGGTCCGATCAGCTCATTTGCATGCTCGAAGCACTGCTCAATCGCCCATACACGATTTACCTGACCAGGTCCGATACCGACAGTCTGAAGATCCTTTGCAACTGCAATACCATTTGACTTAACAAACTTAACAACCTTCCATGCAAAGAGCAGATCTTCCATCTCCTTCTCAGTCGGTGCCTTTTCTGTTACCACCTTAACATCTCCGTCAAGAAGCTTGCTGTCTATGTTCTGAACAATCAGTCCGCCATTTACCTTCTTTAAATCAAGTGCCTCTGCTGGCTGCTTTTCACTGATATCTGCAAGCTCAAGAACACGGACATTTCTCATAGAACCATCCTTCTTGAAGCTTAACATCTTCAGTGCGCCCTCTGTATAAGACGGTGCAACAATTACCTCAAGGAACATTGACTTCATATCCTTTGCAATGGTCTCATTGATTTCGCGATTTGAAACAACAATACCACCATAAATAGATACCTTATCAGCTGCAAATGCCTTCTTCCATGCTTCCTCAATAGTATCAGCACTTCCAACACCACATGGATTTCCATGCTTGCATGCAACAACAGTTGGCTCTGTAAACTCTTTAAGAAGCTCTAATGCACCATTTGTATCATTGATGTTATTAAAGGAAAGAGACTTTCCATTTAACTGCTTTGCATCAACCAAAGAACCCTTCTTCTTGCCGATTTCGCGGTAGAAAGCAGCCTTCTGATGCGGGTTTTCACCATAACGCATATCCTCAACCTTTTCAAAGGTCATAGTCAGCGTCTCTGGCAGACTGTCATCACCGCGCTCCTTCTTTAAATAATCTGCAATCATTGTGTCATAACTGGAGGTATGCATAAATACCTTCTGCATCAGATAAAACTTTGTATCAAGACTTACCTGTCCGTCTGCCTTAAGCTCTGCAAGAATCTTCTCATAATCAGATGGATCTGTCACAACAGCAACATCCTGATAGTTCTTAGCAGCAGCACGCAGCATGGTTGGTCCGCCGATATCGATGTTTTCAACAGCCTCTGCTCTTGTTACGCCATCCTTTAAAATAGTAGCCTTGAATGGATATAGATTTACAATTACCAGATCAATTGGCTCAATACCTAACTCCTTAAGCTGCTTCATATGCTCTGGGTTTGAACGCATTGCCAATAATCCAGCATGTACAACTGGGTGCAATGTCTTTACTCTGCCATCAAGGCATTCCGGGAAGCCTGTAAGTTCGGAGATCTCCATCGCCTTTACGCCAGCCTCTGCTAACTTCTTATAGGTTCCTCCTGTTGAAATAAGTTCGATCCCAAGCGCCTCTAGCTCTTTGGCAAGTTCTACTACGCCTGTTTTGTCTGATACACTGATTAATGCTCTCATTGTCCTCTCCTTCGTTTCAACTGCATATTCGATTATTTTATTCCTAGCGGCATTTTTTGCCTGCAACGAATTTATTATTACACAAATCTTCATAGAATGCAAGTATAAAAGAATCCAAAAAGTTTAAGAAAGAAGATTACTTTCAGTAAATTTTGTACTGCTTTAAATAGTTACAAAAAAAAGAAGGAATTTCGCCCACCAATTGGTTTGCTTAATTCCTTCTTAATATCAAATTAGTATCAAAATTTATTAGAATCAGATATCCTTAAAATCTGTTAAAGAAAAATCATCATCGTCATCATCTGAATAAATATCTTCTGGAGTTGTGCTCTCTACTTCGATGAAATCATCTTCAATCGGTGAGCTTTCTGCTGCATGAAGACTATTTAACTGCTCGCTGATCTTATCAATATCAGCTGCTGCAACGTTTGACTGTGTTGAAGATGTGCTCTGTGTTACATCATCAAGATCATTTAACTCTGCAGGAGCCTTATCAAAAATCTTAGTCTCGCCAGATGGACGGGAATCAGCTGGTCTAGTCGGACGCTGCGGTCTTTGCTGTGCATTTGTCGTTCTAGCCGGACGCTGTGCTCTTGGAGCAGCTGTCTCTGGTCTTCTAGCCGGTCTTGCCTGACTAGCAGTCTGTCCTGCTTGTCTTGAAGGCTGCTGTCTTACAGGTCTTGCCCCCTGTGTACGCTCAGAACTTTCTTCTCTTGATACACGTGTAACCTTAGATGTAGTTGTACTCTGCTCGAAACCTCTATCAGAATTTCTTGGCACACGACGTACACTGGAAGTACCCTCCTCACGGCCTTCTGTCATTCTTGTATCACCCATATTCTCGCTGCGTACTCTTCTTGTAGATGGCTGGCTTGATCTTGGTCTTGCCTGCTGTGCACGTGTCTTAGCTGCGTTCTCAAGCTCAGTAACCTTCTTATTTGCTTTCTTAAGCTTAGAAGACTTTGAGATCATACGGATAAAGAAAATCAGCATCAGTAATGTCACAGCTCCCAATGCTGCAACACCGATCATACCATACTTCTCTACCTTTTCCTTCAGATTGTTATAATTTTGCTGCTGCAGATTTGCAGAATTATTTAATTTCTCAATCTCATCACTATTCTGGGAAGACATGGAATTATAGTCTTCCTGTAAGCTTGAAAGTTCTGCACTTAAGCTGTCTGCTGATGCCTGCAGATCAGTATCAGGATCAGCTACATAGCGAAGGCAGGAACCATTTGATCCATCAAAACGATAAAAGCCCTGATTTCCATCAGAATCCTGTGCATAAATCAGATACATATTTTCGTCACCAGCTGCTGATTTAAACCATGCTGGAACAACGCGGCCGCTGACATTAATATCTACACGCTCATATCCGCTTGGAACAGTTACATCATCATTAGGAAGAACAATTGCATAAGAAGTTGTTACAGATGTAAATGCTACATATGGGATAGCCTTATCCGTCTCCTCATTGTATACATACCATATAACGCTTGAATCATCCTGTACAACTGGCAGCAGATAAAGTCCTGTTGCTGTCTTAGCAGCGTTGCATACATTTCCATGATAAGTATACGTAATTTGCTCAGAGTCTGCCGGAAGTGTTACTCCGTCAAGTGACTGTGCAATATTTAATTCCTGTGTCGTATTATCTGTTGTTTCCTGAGATTCTTCCTGACTCTCAGCGTTTGAATCCTGTTCTTCTGCGTTTGTCTCACCATCAGTCTCAGCTGATGCTTCAACTGATTCGGTTGCGACTTCGTCTGCGAAAACCGTTGCTGCAGGAACAGCTACGGTCATGCATGCTGCCATAAACAGCCCTGCAAAACGTCTCATGTTTTCATCCTCCAAATTATCTGTTCTTTTTTTGTGTTGCTTTGTTTTATCAACATTTACCGTACTTGTCTATACTAAAGCACAAAATGTGTTCTGTCAATAGATTTGCTTGAATTGTTAAGATAATTGCAAGAAACCAGAATTAAAAAGAACCCCTCAAAGAGGAGTTCTTTTTTGTATTATGCCTCATCAATGGCCTTTCCGATATCATGTCTCATATACTTATTGTCAAATGAGATCCACTCGGTTGCCTGATAAGCTTTTGAACGCGCTTCCTTTAGATCTTTTCCTGTTGCTGTTACACCAAGAACTCGTCCTCCGTTTGTCACAAATGTATCGCCCTGCTTCTTTGTTCCAGCATGGAATACAAAGTAATCATCTTTGCCATCAAAAGCTTCAAGACCAGAAATTGGAAGACCATTTTCGTAGTGAACTGGATAGCCGTCAGATGCCAAAACAACACATACAGCTGCATTATCCTCAAACTGAAGATCAATTTTGTCAAGTGTCTGATCAATGCAGGCTTCGAACAGATCCACAATATCATTCTTCATACGTGGAAGAACAACTTGTGTCTCTGGATCTCCGAAACGCGCATTATACTCAAGCACCTTTGGTCCTTCTTTGGTCAACATAAGTCCGAAGAAAATGATACCCTGGAAGGTACGTCCTTCAGAACGCATTGCATCAACCGTTGGCTGATAGATATGCTCTCTGCAGTATGCATCAACTTCTTTTGTATAAAATGGACTTGGTGAGAATGTTCCCATACCACCTGTGTTTAAGCCCTGATCGCCGTCTTTTGCACGCTTGTGATCCTGTGCGCTTGTCATTACGCGATAGGTATTTCCATCTACAAAGGTAAGAACAGAAACTTCTCTTCCTGTCATAAATTCTTCAACAACAATAGTATCACCGGCAGCACCAAACTGCTTGTCAAGCATCAGTGTCTTTACACCTTCCATGGCTTCTTCTCTTGTATTGCAGATTAAAACGCCCTTTCCAAGTGCAAGTCCATCAGCCTTTAATACGATTGGCATTTTCGCAGTTTTTAAATATTCGATTGCATCCTCTGGAGAATGGAAATTCTCATATGCGGCAGTTGGAATACCATACTTTTTCATGAGATCCTTGGAAAAAGCCTTGGAACCCTCCAAAATTGCTGCATTCTTGCGAGGTCCAAATACACGCAGGCCTCTCGCCTCAAATACATCAACAATGCCGCCTACAAGCGGATCATCCATACCTACAACTGTAAGATCAATGCCGTTTTCCTGTGCAAAATCAGCCAGCTTGTCAAATTCCATGGCAGAAATCGGAACACACTCAGCGATCTGTCCAATTCCGGCATTTCCTGGTGCACAATATAACTTCGTTACCTTTGGGCTTTTACTTAGCTTCCATGCAATGGCATGCTCTCTTCCGCCACTTCCTATAATCAGTACCTTCATATTGCCTGCAACCTTCCTTCACTTTTTATTTACTCTTTGATATGAGCAATTCCATTTTCAACCGATATTTTTCCATTTGCAATCAAATCAAGTGCCTTTGGCAAAATAACCCACTCTGCCTGTTCCATAACACGGCGCTGCAAAACTTCTGGTGTATCGCCTTCTTCAATCATTACTGCCTTTTGTAAAATGATTGGTCCATTATCAAGTACCTCATCCACAAAATGAACTGTAGCACCTGTCACTTTCACACCGCGCTTTAGTGCCTTTTCGTGTACTGTCAGGCCATAATAACCCTTTCCGCAAAAGGACGGGATTAAGGATGGATGAATATTGATAATCCGGTTGTGATATTTTTCAATCAGCTTTGGAGGGATATACATAAGACAGCCTGCACGATCAAATCAGCTTTGCTTTCTTCAATCACCTCAAGCACAGCATCGTTAAATGCCTCTCTGTTTTCAAACTGCTTTGGAGACAGCGCTTTGGCAGGAATCCCTGCCATTTTTGCGCGCTCCAATGCATATGCCTTACGGTTGTTTGAAAAAACGAGTGCGATCTCGGTGTTTGTGATTTCGCCAGACGCGATCTTGTCAATTATAGCCTGCAGATTGGTGCCTCCGCCGCTGACTAACACTGCGATCTTTAACTTACTCATTTTAAGATAACACCCTTCTCTCCAGCTTCAATGCTTCCAACACGGTATGCCTTCTCACCAGCTGCTTCGATAGCTGCGATGGCTGCATCTGCCTGTGCCGGATCCACTGCGATAACAAGTCCCAGACCCATGTTGTAGGTGTTGTACATCATCTGCTCATCAACGTTTCCCTTCTTTGCCATTAAAGTGAAGATTGGCGGAATCGGGTAGCTGTTCTTCTCGATTACAGCAACGGTATCATCCTTGAGCATACGCGGGATATTCTCGTAGAAACCGCCTCCAGTAATATGGCTGCATGCCTTTACCTTTACGCCAGCATCCTTCATACTCTTCATTGCCTTTACATAGATGCGGGTAGGTGTGAGCAGTGCCTCACCAAGAGTCTTTCCTAATTCATCATAGTAGGTATCAAGACTTTCCTTTGTCATCTCAAAAATCTTACGAACAAGAGAGAATCCATTTGAATGAACACCACTGGAAGCAACGCCAATTAAAACATCGCCTGCCTTAAGATCCTGTCCAGTGATCATATCCTTTTCATCAACAATACCAACTGCAAAGCCAGCCAGATCATACTCTTCCTCTGGCATCAGACCTGGATGCTCAGCAGTCTCACCGCCGATCAATGCTGCATCAGACTGTAAACAGCCCTCAGCTACACCCTTTACGATATCTGCAATTTTTTCCGGATAATTCTTTCCACATGCGATATAGTCAAGGAAAAACAGCGGCTCACCGCCAGCACATGCAATATCATTTACACACATTGCCACGCAGTCAATACCGATCGTGTCATGTTTGTCCATTAAGAAAGCAAGCTTTAACTTAGTTCCAACACCATCTGTTCCAGAAACAAGAGTTGGCTTTTCCATCTGCTTGAAACGCTCCATAGAAAATGCTCCTGAAAATCCGCCAAGTCCGGTTAATACCTCTGGTCTAAGTGTTTTCTTAACGTGCTCCTTCATCAGTTCAACTGACTTGTAACCTGCCTCAATGTCAACTCCAGCGTGCTTGTAATCCATGTTGATCTCCTTCTGCTGCTTTTTTGCAGCACTTATGTAGTAGTGATGTGGTATACGTGTTTTGTGATTTTTAATTTGTGCGAGTCATTTTTAATAATTATTTTGACTGCATCTGCTTTAAATACTCGCTGTAACCGATGCTTTCCAGCTTTGCAGCCTTTTTCTCAACGGTTTCCTTCATATTTGTAGCGTAAGCCTCAAGGCGGTCTGCCAGTGCTTCATCATTTGTAGCAATGATTTTTGCTGCAAGAATACCTGCATTTAAAGCACCATTAATGGCAACCGTGGCAACCGGGATTCCCGGAGGCATCTGGCAGATAGAGAAGAGTGCATCCATGCCGTCAAGTGCTTTTGCCTGAATCGGAACGCCAATTACAGGAACGGTTGTCATAGCGGCAACCATGCCTGGAACATGAGCTGCTCCGCCAGCTCCTGCAATGATTGCTTTTAAACCTCTTTTTCTTGCCTGTCTTGCATATTCATACATTCTGTCCGGAGTCCGGTGTGCAGAGATGATGCTAAACTCATACGGGATCTCCAGTTTGTCTAAAATCTCTGCTGTCTT
>OIXA01004228.1_pt1 | contig 14059 bp, 10 predicted proteins | sample 1587721 | NCBI WGS metagenome assembly OIXA01 (sample SAMEA3888900, study PRJEB22519) | human gut metagenome | biome: human gut; feature: human-associated habitat; material: faeces | place: Denmark | collected 2013 | reverse complement strand
ATTATACAGCTTTTCAAAAGCCTTTTTATCTTTTTCATCATCGATCAATGCCATACACACGCCAAGCATTTCATCACATCCTATATACTTTATAATGTATCAAGTATAACATTATTTATGTATAAATTCAAGGGGGATGTTTTGTAGAAGTAAAATCTTGTTGATTGTGAAATGTTTGTTAACATCAACACGGAAGTTGAAATAGCCGATTACTTATAGCTCTTGACTTTTTATTAGCATTGTGATATAATAAAAATGACAAAAGGGTACTGCATAAGCCTATTGGCTAAGCGTTTTCTCCCAAAGATTTAGTGAAAAGAAACACCGTTACTTTGGTAGAGTAGGGCGGTGTTTCTTTTCGTAAGCGTTTGCCAAAGAAAAGTCTATTCGCTCCTGCTGGGATGGAAATTCCTTGCATGGTCTGTTTTTTAGAGTAGGGTGCGGAGGATTTGACGAGTACATTGCATTTATTTCATCACACTTAAAACAAAGCCCCTCGGTGATAAGCCGAGGGGCTTTGTTTATGCTTTAAAATATTCAAGGACAGCATCCAAACTGTCCATTTTCTTGTACACCATTGACAATATCTCATCTGTCGGTGCAATAAGATCTGGCACCATTATTGGTATCATCTTCGCATTGTAAGCCGCCTTTATGCCATTGTAAGAGTCCTCTACAGCAACAGTTTTCTCAGGCCTTACTCCCAGCTTCTCGCAGGCAAGTAAATATATCTCAGGCTGTGGCTTTGAATGTTTTATCATATCTCCGCCAATAATCACATGGAAATAATCAAGCAGACCTGCTCCCTTTAGATTTTTGATAACCCCTTTGTAAGACGTTGATGAAGCAAGTCCTACCTTTATATCATGCTCTTTAAGATAAGAAAGCAACTCCCTTGCTCCGCTTTTCAGAGGCAAACCACGCTCAGCGATTATATCTGCACAAATGGCTTTTGCTTCGTCATAAAGTTCGGGTATTGACACTTTGTCACCATATGCAGCTTCTAGGATAGCCATTGTATCAACAGTGCTTCTGCCAATGCACTTCATAGCATTTTCGTGAACGTTGGTCAGACCATATTTCTTTCCAAGGCGCTCCCAGCTTTCAAGACCTATTACTTCGCTGTCGAAAATAACACCGTCCATATCGAATACGATTCCGTCAAGTTCTGATAATTTCAAACCCACCACGCACCTCACTTGAAATACATATACAGATTACATTTTATCATGCCGTTGTAAAGCTTGCGCTTTTTGTCAGCCTTTTTGCCGAAAAACACCTCAAACTCCTCATGTGGGGAGATTATATAGCATGGGTTCTCCTTTGACGGGCAAAGTCTTTGTCCCATTTTCTTATAAAGCTCCTCGGCTTCCTTTATTTCAAGCATACGCTCGCCATATGGGGGATTGACAATTGTTATCGAACCCTCTATCTGGCTGTATTTTGAGATATCCTGCTGTTTTACTGTAAGCTTTGAGCCTACTCCTGCCTTTTTAGCGTTGTTTCTTGTAAGCTCAACCGCTATATCATCAACATCAAAGCCAAACGCCTTGAATGCACCCTGCCTGTCAATAGCGTCCATAGCCTCGGCTCTTGCATTGCGCCACGCTGTTTCAGGTATCTGTGACCACTGCTCTGCCGCAAAATTTCTTCTCAGACCAGGTGCAACTTTCAGTGCCTTGTATGCCGACTCAATAAGAAATGTACCTGAACCGCACATAGGATCCACCACAACTGAGTCCGCACGAACTCTTGCAAGGTCAACTATACCTGCGGCAAGTGTTTCCTTGATAGGTGCGTCGTTGGAATTTCTTCTGTAGCCACGCTTGTGAAGTCCTACACCTGATGTATCAAGATAGATAGTCGCAATGTCCTTATGGATAGCAAACTGTATCTGATGTTTCGCCGCAGTTTCCTCAAAATAGCTTATGCCATAGGCTTTTTCAAGTCTTTTAACGCAGGCTTTTTTGATTATCTTCTGACAATCAGGGATAGAATGAAGCTTTGAATTAAGGGCATGACCCTTAACAGGGAAAGCGTCTTCCCTGCCGATAAAGTTCTCCAGCGGAAGATTCATAACACCGTCAAAAAGCTGTTCAAAGCTTTCTGCTCTAAAGCTGCCAAGCTCGATAAGTACACGCTCTCCTGTGGCGATCCAAAGATTTGCCTTTGCAAGCACGTCAAAGCCACCTTCAAAGCTTATCTTGCCATCAGTTGTGGTAAGATTTTCTCCACCTATCTTTTTTATCTCATATGCAAGCACGCTTTCAAGCCCGAAATGGCATGGAACGCACATTCGCAGTTTATTTTCCATAATGATTTCCTTTCAAAAAAGCCTCCATAGAGTTATGGAGGCTTTAATTTTAATGATTTCCGCTACAATACTCAGGCTCGTTGGACTTCTTGTAATATCCAGTTGCCGTGCTATAGCATGAATTTGACGCAAGCTTACCTGTCTTTGTGCAGTAGGTGAGCTTTTCAACTGTATCAGGCATTTTGAAAGTCTTGTCAAATGACTTATGCTTCTCATTCTCAGCGATATCGCCAAAAACGTTCTTCCAAATCGCACCGATATTCTGATACTCGTTCGTAGGGATAGTGGCAGGGTTTTCATAACCTATCCAGATACCTGAAACGTAGTCAGGAGTACAGCCTACAAATGAGAGGTCAAACCAGTCAGATGAAGTACCTGTCTTACCGACAAGGTCAGTATTGTTTAGCTTAGCATATCTACCAGTACCGTCCTGCTGAGTTATAACATTCTGCATCATTCTGTTCATAACGTAAGCGGTAGACTCGCTGATAGCCTGCTTGTATCCGTCGCTCTTTTCATAGATAGCGTTTCCGTCAGCGTCCTCTACCTTTGAAACGTAGGTAACGTCATACTTCTTACCGCCATTGCCGAATATCATATAAGCGCCTACAAGCTCCTCAAGCTTAGTACCATTTGTAAGACCGCCGACAGTTACTGGTGAATAGTCAGCGTCGGAGTCTGCAAGCGTAGTGATGTCAAGCTTTTCCTTAAGGAAGTTATAGGAATAAGCAGGTGTCATTTTTTTGATAAGCTGTGCAGGAAGAGTGTTCAGCGACCTTGTGAGCATTTCTACAGTTGTAAGCTGCTGATAAGACCAGTTTGCACTGTCGCCTGTTTCAGAATAGTTTACAGGCCACTTTTTGTCCTTGCCCTTTACCTTAATAGTGATAGGCTCATCAGTGAACAGCGTTGACCATGTCATAAGATCCTGATCCAATGCAGGAGCGTATGAAGCTATAGGCTTGATACAAGAACCTGGTGAACGTTTGGCATCAGTAGCAATATTATAAACTCTCGACTCCTTTTTCTTATCACGTCCGCCAACGATAGCCTTAACATTGCCTTGGTAGTCCATAGCGATAAAGCCTGACCACAGAGTATCGTCCTTTTTGTTCATTTCATAGGTGGTGAAATTACTTTGCTTCTGCATTTCCTTTTCCACCTTCTTCTGCATACTTCTGTCAACAGTGGTATATGCAGTAAATCCGCCGTCATAAAGTCTTGCGGAAGCGTCCTCCCATGAAATGCCGTAATAGTCAGCGATTATCTGTATAGTCTGATTGATAGCAGCGTCCATGAAATAAGATGTCGGACCCTGATCTTTTGTTTCGTCCTCATAGATAGATGAGCTTGTGTAGGTTATATCGCCTGTTATTTTAAGCTCATAGTTGAGGGCTTCGTTATATTCCTGCTCAGAAATTGCACCGTTATCGAGCATATGATCCAGTGTATACTTCTGTCTGAGCTTGTTGTTTTTCATATTATCATATGGGTTGTTTGCAGCAGGCCAGCTTGTCATACCCGCAAGTGAAGCTGCCTCAGCAAGGTTAAGATCCTTTACGTCCTTGCCAAAATAGAAGTTTGCAGCAGCCTGAACTCCGATGATATCATACTCCTGAGTTGTCAGTGGCACAAGGTTAAGATAGCTTTGGAGGATATCTTCCTTTGTGTAGGTCTTTTCCACGTTGATAGAACGGAAGATCTCTCGTATCTTACGCTCGATACCATGGATAGAATCTCTGGAGTCATCACCCGTGATGTTCTTGATAGTCTGCTGAGTGATAGTCGAACCACCTATCTGTCTGCCGCCGTATATCGGTATGAATACATTGACAAATGAAGCGAACGTTCTCTTGAAGTCAACGCCGTCATGAGAATAAAATCTCTCGTCCTCGGTGTACACAAAAGCATCCTGAACATACTGAGGGATATCCTCAAGATCAGCCCATACAACGTGCTTATTGCTGTTTTTCAGAGCATAATAAAGGTCATACTCCTGTGAATCCTCATCATCTTCATCATAGTCAGGGTTGACAGACAAAAATCTCGAAATGTTGCTTGTTTCCGTCTTGTCAAGGCTGATAGTTGTTGTGGTATCTGCAAAGTTAAGGACGTAAATAGTCAGAACTGTTGCAAATATAGAACAGGTAATAATGAGTATCAGGAATATCGACAGCAAAGCTGTGCCTAATATTTTGAGAACTCTGACAGCAGGATTAGTGGATCTTTTCTTTTTGCGTTTTTTCACTGCCGTGTTTTTTATTTCATCCATAAATTTAACCTTTCGTCTTTATTTGATCTGATATTATTATACCACATACGAATCAAAAAGTTAAGTCTTTTCGGTAAATCTTTAGTTTTTTCTAAGGATTTTTTGACAGAACAAAGCTGCCGTTATTTCATTGAAAATAAAAAACGAGGGCGATCACTCGCCCCCATGAATTTTATTGCTTATTCAGCGTCCTCAGAAGCCTCGTCATCAGCAGGAAGCAAAGCTCTCATAGACAGGCTGATCCTCTTCTTGTCGAGATCTATCTCTGTGATCTGGCAATCAACTACCTGACCTACAGAAAGGATATCTGCAACATTGTTTACTCTCTGGTTAGCGATCTGAGAGATATGGATAAGACCGTCGATACCGTCAATGATCTGTGCAAAAGCACCAAAGCTTGTGATAGAAACAACAGTAGCCTTAACTACCTGACCTACCTCATAGTTAGCCTTGAAGATCTCCCATGGATTCTCAGAAGCCTTCTTATATGTCAATGAAACCTTCTTTGTTTCGCTGTCGATATCCTTGATAGTAACAGTGATCTTATCGCCAACAGAAACAACGTCTGAAGGGTGCTTGATCCTGTTCCAAGAAAGATCCATTCTTCTGATAAGGCCGTCAACACCACCAAGATCTACGAATACGCCGTAATCTGTGATAGACTTAACTGTACCCTCTACCTCAGAACCGATCTGAGCTGTCTCAAAGAACTTAGCCTGAGCTGCTGCTCTTTCCTCTCTTGCTACTGCACGGATAGAACCAACTGCTCTCTGCTTAGCCTCGTTTACCTCAAGGATCTTGAAGCTTACTGACTGCTTGAGCAGATCGTTAAGATCGAAATCTCTTCTTGGAGCTGCCTGTGAAGCAGGGATAAATACCTTAACACCGTTAGCTGATACGAGTACACCGCCTTTAACAACGTTTGTAACTGTACCTGTAAGTGTAGCGTCAGCTTCCTTAGCCTCAACTATCTTCTGGAAACCAAGAACTGCGTCAACCTTCTTCTTAGAAAGTGTAACGATACCCTCCTGGTCATTTGTCTTAAGAACGATCAGATCGATCTTGTCGCCTACCTTTACGATATCCTCTGGCTTCTTAGTAGGATCATCTGTAAGTTCAGATGCAGGAATATAGCCTGTGTGCTTTGTTCCGATATCTACGGCTACTTCACCGTTATTGATATCGGTGACAACGCCCTCAACCTTCATTCCCGTATGTATTTTTTTCAGAGTCTTTTCCAGTTCCTCCTCAAAATTAAATTCTTCGTCAACATTGTTCAACATTTCACTCATGGTCTGTTGTACCTCCTTGATTATATAAGCCGGCGTCGATGCACCAGCAGAAATCCCGATAAATTTTGCACCTGATAAGTCAATATCACATGCCCTCAGTCCTTCGGCGTCCTCCACAAGCCAACATTTGCAATATTCATCGCATATGGCTTTAAGCTTGTGAGTATTGGAGCTGTGCAGCCCTCCGACTATTATCATTATGTCGGCAGCCTTCGCAAGCTCCGCCGCCTCCTTCTGTCTTTCAGAAGTGGCACTGCATATGGTGTTATACACCACAGCCTCAGGCAGATACCTCTCAAAAAGCTCTTCGCACTTTCTCCACATATTCTTATTATACGTTGTCTGAGCCAGAATTGCAACCTTTTTTGACGAAAAATCTTTCTCTTTCACCAAATTTTCAAAATCGTCACATGAACTGAACACATAACTCTCTCCGCTGCAATGACCTCTTATACCCATTATTTCCGGGTGAGCCTCATCACCTGCGATAAGAATAACGTATCCCTCGCCCGATTTTTCGGCTGCTATCTTGTGTATCCTTGCCACAAAGGGACAGGTAGCGTCAATTACTTCCGCACCTACCTTTGCAAGCTTTTCATACACGTCCAGTCCAACACCGTGGGATCTGATAACAACTGTCTGGTCTTTCGTGACCTTATCCACATCGGTGGAGTAAACTCCTTTTGCTTCAAGGTCAGAAACTACGTTTGGATTGTGAATGATTGGGCCTAACGTTACAACATTATTTCGGTTATCTAATTCATTATACACTATTTTTACGGCTCTGTCTACACCAAAACAGAAACCTGCGGTCTTTGCAACGCAAATTTTACACTTTGTTAACATTTAATGTACCAACTCCGTGATATTTTTCATGATCTCGTTCTTGATAGTCCTAAGAGAATGAGGGTCGGTGGCTGTAACGCCTATCTCGCCAGGCACTATAGGCTTGCCAAATCTTACAACTACACGCTTTCTGAATTTGAGCTTGCCCTCGAAATTGATACCAACAGGGACCACAGGCACCTGAGCCACAGCCGCCACCAATGCAACGCCTGTTTTGCCCTTTCCTACCTTGCCGTCCTTTGAACGTGTTCCCTCGGGGAATATAACAAGGTTTCTTCCCTTTTCAAGCTTCTCTATAGATGTATCTATGACCTGAGTGTCGCCCTTTCCTCTTGTAACAGGGAATGCTCCGAACGCTTTTATAAGCAGGGTGAAGAACACATTCTGATGAAAAAGCTCCTCCTTAGCCATATAAGAAAGCGGCACTCTTGTTGGCAGTGCGATAAAAACAGGGTCCTGATAGCTTCTGTGATTTGAAGCGAATATATTTCCGCCGTCCTTTGGGATATTTTCCGTACCCTCGAAAGTGATGTTAAAATACAGATGATAAAGTCCGATAACGATATATCTCAGCACTGTGTACCAAAACATATGGAAATGACCAAGCCTGTGTTCTTTTTTCACAGGTCTGACAGGCATTATCTCTTTTATCTTACGCTCTTTTTTTTTAGTCTTGTCGGTTATTACCTTGTAGATAGCCTCAACAGACTCTTCAAGAGTCAACTCAGTAGAGTCCACCTCAACAGCATCATCAGCCTTTTTCAGCGGTGCTATCTCTCTGTGTGTATCGTTATAGTCACGCTGGATTATATCCTGCAATACCTCGTCATATGTAGACTTGTCGCCCTTTTCCTGAAGCTCCTTGAAACGTCTTTCCGCTCTTGCCTCTGGAGCGGCTGTGAGGAATATCTTCACGTCAGCGTTTGGCAAAACCACAGTGCCGATATCTCTGCCGTCCATGATGATGTTGTTTTCTTTTGCGATATTCTTCTGAAGTTCAAGCAGAAATTCTCTTACCTCAGGTATAGCAGACACCTTTGACGCACCCATGGATATCTCAGGCGTTCTTATTTTGTCTGAAACGTCCTCGTCATTGAGCATTACTCTCTGCCCTGCTTCTGTGTAGCAAAGCTTTATGGATATCTCACCAAGAAGGGGTTTTATCTGCTCAGGGTCAGAAAGGTCTGCACCCTTGCTTATAACATAATAAGCTATAGAGCGGTACATAGCACCTGTGTCTACATATACATATTCAAGCTTTTTCGCTACCGCCTTTGCGATAGTTGACTTTCCTGCTCCGGAAGGTCCGTCGAGAGCCACGTTTATTCCCATATCAAAATCTCCTTATCCTATTTTATCCGCACAGCTATACGCCGTGGAAAACGCTATCTGCAAATTAAAGCCCCCTGTATAAGCGTCAACGTCAAGCACCTCACCGATAAAGTAAAGTCCTTTACACAGCTTTGACTCCATTGACCGTGGGTCTATCTGCGAAACATCAACTCCTCCACGGGTTATGATAGCTTCCTCTACAGGGCGCATACACTTCACCGTGAACGTTAGCTTTTTCACTGTGGAAACAAGCCTTTCACGCTCCTCACGGGTTATCTGATTGACCTTTTTCTCAGGGTCGATGCCGCACCTTTTTATTATAAGTGGTATTATCTTTGAAGGCAGCAGTTTGCCAAGTGAATTCTGAAAATCCCTGTTTGGAAAATCACCGAAATCACGAAGTATCCTGCTGTCAAGCTGTTCATGGCTCAGTGCAGGTTTAAGGTCGATATCCATATAATACCTTGACTTGTTCATATCACCAAGGTGAGCCGAAGCCGAAAGCACAAGCGGTCCGCTCAGACCAAAGTGTGTGAAAAGCATTTCTCCAAGCTCGTGGAAAATTGGTTTATCTCTGTCCTCTTCACGAAGCGTCAAGGTGCAGTTTCTAAGGGAAAGCCCCATTGCAGAAGCACATTCCTCACGCTCATAAGTGACTACAGGGCAAAGTGACGGAGTTATTGCCGTGACCTTATGCCCCACAGACTGCGCAAGCCTATAGCCGTCGCCTGTTGAGCCTGTCCGTGGATAGGACTTTCCGCCAGTTGCAACGATAACGCTGTCTGCGTAATAATCCCCATGCTCGCATTTAAAGCCCTCTGCTCTGCCGTCCTTTATGATAAGCTCTTTTACCTCATCGTCGATAAACTGCACACCACTGTCCTCGCAGGCTTTCACAAGTGCTTTTACGATATCCTTTGCGTTGTCGCTCACAGGGAAAACTCTGTTGCCACGCTCAGTTTTAAGCTCCACACCAAGACACTCAAAAAAGCTCATAACGTCCTCAGGTGCAAATCTGCTCAGTGCTGAATACATGAACTTGCTGTTGCGTGGGATATTTTTCATAACAGTGTCAGCGGTACAGTTGTTTGTGACGTTACACCTGCCCTTGCCTGTTATCATGAGTTTTCTGCCCTGACAGCCGCTATGCTCGATAACAGCAACGCTCTTTCCACGCCAGCCAAGCTGAACTGCGCAGAACATTCCTGCCGCACCTGCACCTGCTATAACTGCGTCAAATCTTCTCACTGTGTATCTTCCTCGCTTTTTGCGTAAACGTCATACTCAGCCCAAACCTTTTCAAGACGTTCAAAGGTCTGGGACACTCTGTCGATATTTCTTATTGATACCGCAACGATAAGTGCATTTATAAGGCTCAGCGGTGCAACGAGGGAGTCAACGAATGAAGCCATATCGCTTCTTGCAAGAAGCAGGCTGTCTGCATACTTTGCGATAGGCGAAGCCTTTGAGTCTGTTATTGCTATAACGTTCGCACCGTTGCTCTTTGCATACTTCAAAGCCTTGACAGTCTGCTTTGAATACCTTGGGAAAGATATGCCTATCATGGCGTCCTTTTCGTCTATTCTCATTATCTTTTCAAAAAGCTCGGAAGTAGTCGTACTCTGAACGAGCTTTACATGGGGGAAAATAAGTCCCAGATAATAAGCAAGGAACGAAGCGATAGAAGCTGCACTTCTCGTACCCATTATGTAAAGGGTATTGCAGGATACGATAGTGTCAACGGCATTGTTAAAGTCCTCCTTTGAGGTTTCCTCCAAAGTACGCCTTATCTTGTCGATGTCGAGATTGAGTACCCTTTCAAGCACGTTGTCACTGCTCATAAGGTCGGAAGTGACCTCTATTCTCTGAACAGTTGTAAGCTTGTTTCTCATAAGCTCCTGCAAGCCTTTTTGAAGGGCAGGATAACCGTCATAGCCAAGCTCTGAGGCAAATCTTACCACCGTTGATTCGCTGACGCCCACAGTTTTTCCAAGCTTCTGAGCCGTCATAAAAGCCGCTTTGTCATAATGGGAGAGAATGTAGTTCGCAATAAGCTTGTGTCCCTTTGATAAGCCTGAAAGCTTTTCATTGATAAGCGTAAATAAATCTTTTTCCATTTCTATCTATACCTTTCAGCATATTTTTTAGGCATATCGCATCATACGGTGTTGCCTTAAGCCCACAGATCCTCCTGTAGGGCGAGTATCCTTTTTCTTCTTGCTTCTGTTTTGTCCTTATCTGGGATATAAACGCTGTCCTTTAAGATAAGCACGTCACCCTCGTGAACGTCTTTTGTTTCAGAAAGCGGTATATCCTTTTTTTCTCCCTGCTCAGTTTCACACACGGCATAGCCGTTTTCTATCCTGTCAACTATAAGAATCTCTTCCATATCACTTTTCTCCCTTTTCAGCAGAAACGCTCAGCCCCTCGCCATCTGAGCTGAAAACTATCGTTCCCACATCTGCAGTGACATACAAATGGGAAGCATATTTTTTCAGCCTTGTGACAGTTTCCTCGTGTGGGTGACCATACTTGTTGCCCTTGCCGCAGGATATAACAGCATATCTCGGCATGACCTTGTTAAGAAAATCGACCCCCGAAGAAGTGGAACTGCCGTGATGACCTGCTTTAAGCACCTTTGCGGAAACATCATAACCCTGAGAAAGTATATCTTTCTCCTCAGTGGTCTCGCAATCCCCCGTGATAAGAAAGCTGTTCTCACCGTCTGTTATCTTCACAAGTGTGGAATAATTATTAAGATCATCATAATCCTTTTTGGGTGTGAAAAGCTCAACCTTACAGCTTCCAAGCTCAAATTTCATAGGCTTTGCCTGTGTTATCTTCAATCCATTTGCCTTTATACTTTTGAGCATTTTCTCATATATCGTTGTGGTGGGCGTCATATCAGCCTTGACTTTCGGCATAATGAATTTATCCACCTGAAACTGGTCTATTATCTCGCTCATTTCACCAATATGGTCAGCGTGAGGGTGGGTGGCAATGAGATATTTTAACTCTGTCACTCCCTGCTTTTCAAGATATTTTTCTATTTTATTGCTGTCATCTTTATCGCCGCTGTCAATGAGCATAGCCTCCCCTTGTGATATCACAAGGGTGCTGTCGCCCTGACCAACATCGATAAAGTGCACCTCTGTCTGAGCGTGTTCCGCCGGCTTGTCCTCAACGCCAGCCTTGATAAGCAAGCTGTCGAAAGAAACTAACCCTGTCAGGTCAAGCACTGTAAAAAGCAGCACCACAAAAACCGCTATGAGCGTTACCGCCTTTTTAAGCGGTGCTGTCGAATTTTTCTTTTTCACAGATCTGCCTGCCATGTTATCCCTTTCCGCCTGAGCTATCTTCTTGCCTGCATTTCAGCCCATTCTTCTTTTGTTATGTTTATCTTTCGTGCCTTAGAGCCTTCCTGTGGTCCTATTATGCCCATTTCCTCTATCTCGTCCATGATACGGGCGGCTCTAGGGAAACCGAGCTTTAGCTTTCTCTGCAAGAACGCAGTAGAAGCGTTATTTGTCTGCACGATTATGGATATTGCCTGATTTACAAGGTCATCATCAGGATTTACGGAAACATTATCGCTGCCTGCCGAACCGCTGTCCTTTGGCTGTGGAGTATTCTCCTCCACCTCTGCGATAACTTCGTCGCTGTATTCTGCGGTATGCTCGTTCTTGAGGAAGTTTACAACCTCTCTTATCTCAGAAGTCGCTGCATAGCCGCTCTGCATTCTTATAGGCTTTTTAACGCCAACAGGCTTATAAAGCAGGTCACCGTTTCCAAGAAGCTTCTCTGCACCGCTTTCATCAAGTATAACTCGTGAGTCAACGTTGCTGGATACACTGAGAGAAACTCTCGATGGGATATTTGACTTGATAAGTCCTGTCAACACGTCCGCCCTAGGGGACTGTGTTGCGATTATCATATGTATTCCTGCCGCACGAGCGAGCTGTGCAAGTCTTAAAACTGAATCCTCTACCTCGCTTCTCGCAGCCATCATAAGATCGGCGAACTCATCGACCACAATAACTATCTGTGGCAGCAGGTCGATCTTTGCACGGACTTCGTCCTGCTCCTCGGCAGGCTTATTGCGTTCTTCAAGAACCATGTCGTTAAACTCCTGCAAGTTCTTTACATTGTTCGCCTCGAACATAAGATAACGCTTGTTCATTTCATTTACCGCCCAGCCAAGCGCACCAGCCGCTTTTAAAGGCTCGGTAACAACAGGGATAAGCAAATGAGGTATCTTATTATAAATAGGAAACTCGACTTTCTTAGGGTCGATAAGAATAAGCTTTACTTCGTCAGGCGACGCATGGTAAAGTATAGAAAGTATGATAGAGTTTGTAAAAACAGACTTACCTGAACCTGTTGTACCTGCAACGAGCATATGCGGCATTTTGGCGATATCGCCGATAATGATATTACCTTCGATATCCTTGCCCACTGCAAAGGTAAGCTTGCCCTTTGCCTTTCTGTATTCCTCGCTGTCGATAAGCTCACGGAGAGAAACCGTATCTCTATGATCGTTCGGCACTTCTATGCCTATGCACGCCTTGCCCGGCACAGGAGCTTCGATACGAACGCTCATTGCCGCGAGGTTAAGTGCAATATCGTCTGCAAGACCCGTTATCTTCGACACTCTTACGCCTGCTGCAGGCTGAAGCTCATATCTTGTAACGGACGGACCTCTGTGTATGCCCACGATCCTTGTTTTAGCGCCATATGTTTCAAGCGTTTCCACAAGCTTCGCAGATTTCTCTTGTATCTCCTGCTGGACTATCTCGGAAGCCACAGGATTTTTAGCATATTTGAGTATATCCACAGGCGGATAAACGTAAGCAGATATTTTATTATCTTTCTCAAAGAACGTTGTCTGACCGTTCTTATCAACATTCACTACTGGTGGCTTAACAGGCTCGTCCTTGGACTTCTTTTCTTCTCTGCTGTCGCCTATGGCGTTTTCTATTATCTTTTTAAGCTCCTCATTATCGGTAGTCTTAGCCGTTTCTTCAAGCTTTTCATGTGTTATCACAGGAGCTTTCACAGGGTGGACCGGCATATCTATCTTTGAAGCGTCTACCTTGTCGGTAGCTTCTTCCGCCTCTGCAACAGGCACAAAGGCTTCCGCCGCAGTGTCAGGACCATCATCAGGATAGAACTTTGCAATATCAACCCTACCATTACGCCTTGGTTCTTTCTTCTCTCTTGGAGGCTTCGGAGGCTGAGCCGCACGCTCGATACGCTCCTCGTTCACCGCTTCATAGCTCTTTACAAAAGGCTTTGAAACTGCCTTTAGAAGCTGCGGAAGCGTAACATTTGTAAGCAGCATTATAAAAGTGAACGCCACAAGCACGATAACGATACCTGCGCCAACTCTCTTGAAAAGCGAAAGCAAAGGCCAGCCAAGCAATGCGCTTGCAAGTCCGCCGCCACGGAGCTGTTTTCCATCATTGAAAAGCCCCACAAGTTTGAGCCAGAACGAACTTCCGTCCACAGAGCCCACTTGGATTATCTGAGCCATGCCGCTTATAAGAAGCATAAGAACGCTTCCCTCCACCACCTTCGCTATGACCTTGTTGTGGGTCACATCTGAAGCTATCATAAGGGCAACATAGATTATCATAGGTGCAAACAGAAATACTGTCACGCCGAAAAGTCCTCGGTTCAGCTCATGGAGCCATTTCCACAAGCCGTCCCCCTCCACGAACGTGATAAGCAATTCAAGTATGCCAAAAAAGAAAAGTATGTAAGACCAGAAGCGTCTGTTCTCTCTTTCTCTCACTGCTGTCATGGAATTTGACTGTGGCGGCTTGCTCTGAGGCTTTTGCTGTTTTGTATTCTTTTTTGCAGCTTGCGCAGGCTTTTGTGCGGGCTTTTTCTTTGCCGCTGTCTGCTTTGGCGCAGGCTTTGAGCCTTTCTTTATCTACATATCCCTCATAAGGAACATAGCTGTATCGAATCTGTCCGTCCCCATCAATCATATGAATATCG
>OIXA01004222.1_pt1 | contig 14076 bp, 11 predicted proteins | sample 1587721 | NCBI WGS metagenome assembly OIXA01 (sample SAMEA3888900, study PRJEB22519) | human gut metagenome | biome: human gut; feature: human-associated habitat; material: faeces | place: Denmark | collected 2013 | reverse complement strand
ATAGAAGAATGATACATTTTGGATTATCTTACAAGAAGTATCATAGAAGTATCATAAAAGTATCATAAAAAACGTCATTCAATTACTACAAGATAGTCATCAGGCATCATGCATAATGGCAAAGCCGCCGACCTGTAAGAGGTGCCCAAAAATTGCCCAACGTTTGGGCTCTCTGTGCACACCGCACGGGCAATGAGTGCCCGTCGCTTGTTCTGTCGATGCCCAACGCTTGGTCCATGAGTGCCCACTTGATGGGCAAGACAGACTGTAAAACAGGAATAGTAGACACTTCTTTTTAATCGACTCAAAGCCGAATAGTCGTATGATGAGACTATTTTTGCAGTAGTTCTTATGGCACAGTAGCAAAAAGGTGTGGGTATAAATAAAAAATGTTACCTTTGCAGTTATATGGAAACAAAGATATTAGAACAATTAGCGAGCCTTGTTCTTCCCAAAGAAATACTCGAACGCTTTGTGATAGTTAAAATTGAAACAGACGAGCGTGATATCGATGCCATGTCCATGACGATTCATTTGGATGAACGTATGAATACGGTGTATCAAGAGAGTGAAGACTATGAGTCACTTGGGTTTATTGATGCCGTTTCTGTCACCGACTTCCCGATCAGAGACCACAAGGTAGTGTTAAAATTACGACGTCGTAGATGGAAGAACAAGCAAACAGGAGAGAGCTTTGTGGAACGAATCAGCGTAACAGAGAAAGGGACCCGCTACTCAAAAGAGTTTGCGGCTTTTTTAAAAGAGACGTATGGAGACATCCCCGGTGACCTGCCGTACGCTTGAGGAGTTTTATCACATAGACGGGCATTTGTTTGAGAAGCAATACAAAGAGTCATTAAGTGGCTTTCGCAGCTGGGAGCAATTGGACCATGCAGAAGAATGGTTGCTGTTTGCCGATAACATAGGTCCTCGTTTGGCTATTGACGAATCGTCGCTATCCAACGGAGAGTTGTATACCTTCATAACAAACAGAGACGCCCGTACACGAGAACAGAGTCTGGTCGCCGTTGTTGCCGGGACAAGGTCAGAAGACATCATAGCCGTCTTAAAATTGATTGACGAGGACAAGCGCAACCAAGTGGAGGAGGTTACGCTTGACTTGTCGGATTCAATGCGTAGAATTGTACGCACAGCGTTCCCAAGAGCAAGTCGCGTCATAGACAGATTCCACATACAGAAACTAGCCTGCGATGCCGTACAGGAACTTCGTATCAAGCACCGTTGGGATGCTATACAACAGTGCAATGACGAAATGGAAGAAGCTAAACTTTCGGGCAAGCCGTATGAGCCTTTTCGTTATTCCAATGGCGACACAAGAAAAGAACTGCTTATAAGGTCACGTTATCTGCTCTTTAAGTCAGCAGACAAATGGTCTCCGACACAAAAAGAGAGAGCGGCCATTCTCTTTGACAATTATCCTGATATTAAGACCGCTTACGGCTTGTGCCATTCGTTGCGGATGATCTTCTCCAAGAATACGATTAAAGACGCTGCAAGGCTTTCTATGGCTCGATGGTACAACAAGGTTGAGGAGGCGGGACTGCACTCGTTCAACGTTATTGCCGCTACCTTCTACGAACATTATGATGAGATCCTTAACTTTTACAACAATCGTTCTTCAAACGCATTGGCGGAATCATTCAATGCTAAAATCAAACTTTTTAGAGCCAATCTGAGAGGCGTCGTTGATAAGAAGTTCTTCCTCTTTCGCATTGCTAAACTTTACGCCTACCCACACTAAATAGCTACTGAGCCGGAATATCTCCTTGCGGCCTCCTTCTCGGAGCACCCCGTTTAATTCGGTATCAATAAAAAGCAATGGGACGGAAATGGCAACTGCCATTCCCGTCCCATTTATCACTATCAGACTGTGATTCGGCTCTAATCAGTCTTTACTTTATTCCCAAAGATTGAAGGAATTATATTTAGATTCACTAGGAGCTTCACCTTCAACTTCACCAATTTCTGGCCCTACTATTTGATTTCCTGAATCATCTGCGGCATTATTGGTATTTGCTTTAGACGCAAAATCTTTCATGAGATTATTCTCCATCTTAATGATGGTGATTTCAGGGCTTATATATGTCTTTTCCATATTACTTTCTAATTATTTTTTTACCGTTAACAATATAAATGCCCTTAGGCAGATTGTGCATGTCGTCAGATACTTTCTGACCATTGAGGTTGTAGACTCCTGTAGCCACACCGAGTGCGTTTAATGCATCTGGGTCAACGTCCGCCATGTCTATGGTTGTTGTCTCATTGTCGTCATCATCACCAGGATTGTCTATCACAAGAGAGATACTGCTTATCTTGGCTGCTGAGGCTGATGCGTCCTTAGCAATCCAGGCACGATAACCCTTGCCGTATGATGAGCCGCCTGAAACATATAGCTTGCCGTTGCCCTCGCTGATAAAGATATCGTTCTCAGCGTAGTTGACGCTGTAGCCTGACACACCGTTGTTTGTTTCATTAGCTGTACAATAACCCGGTGTACCCTTGAAAGTATAGGCTCCACAATCAATGTCAACCTGGCTAATGAATGGATTGACACACTTGCTGTAGACAGTGAAAGCAATGATATTGCCGTCCCCGTCTTTATCTACACTTGCTGTGGCATCATTTGTCTCATCAACTTCTACACCTGTCGGCTTGATAAGGTAAGGATGACCAGGCAGCACATTCTGTATCTCATGATAAATGAACTCCAGTCTTGCAGCGTTACCATTAATCGTGCCATTATTGAGCTGTATCAGCTGTGTTCCAGCGCCAAAGATTCTCTGCACCTCTTCCTCTGTCAGGTTGAACGGCAGGGTCAGCGTTGTCCACTGGTTAGGCTTGAAAGTGCGTTTGAGCGTGATGCTATAGAACTGTGGGATAGATACGCCAGCTACAGGAGCAATCTCTTTTTCACCAATTTTATAGGTGTAATCCTTCAGGGTCGTACCCTCAATTGTCCCTTTCTCTGTGGCTGTTATCTTGTTGTATGCTGTGACATCGCTCAGCTCCAATGTAGAAATCTGACCTTCAGCTGGTGTAGCTGTTGGCTGTGATTCATCAGGCAGGAAGGAAGCGCCTGCGAATCCCATCTTTGAGAAGTTGGAGAAGAAATAGTATGTCTCGTTGCCTGTCACATGGAATGTATACTTGGTGATACCCTTCTCTATGGCAAGGAATGAGCCATTGTCAAGCTCAATGATTGTCTGAGCACCACCATCTCCGTTATTCCAGTTGTCATGACATCTTTTCTGCTCTGCTGGTGACATGTATTCTGCGAACTCTTTCCATCTTGCTACGTTATGAGGATCATCATATTTCTTTTGGTCAAAGCCTTTGTCCCCCTTGAACATACAATAATAATCACCATTAACTGTCTGCTTTGTATCAACGCTATAATTTGGTGAGAACTCCTGTACGGTGAGTCCGCGCTGGTTTACAACATGGAATGCGTGTGGACGGAACTCTCCAGCAACGATTTGTCCTTTACTGAATGTTATAGTTCCCTCTCCATCTGGATCTTCGTAGGTATCTGCTCTATTTGTATTCCATGCGCCATTCTGGAGAATATAGATAGAGAGCGTACCATTCATAGTAGGCTCAAATGTCATGAACGAGCCACGTACAGGCAAGGTATATGGGTGGGATTCTGTTGTCTTACCATCCGTATCTCTTGTCGGAGAGACGAACCATCCGTAACGAGGTTTTCCATAGATTGTCCCAGTCAATGCTTTCGATTCATCCACAGCGTCCTGCGTGCCTTCGAACCAATAATCATAGCCTTCAAGCTTGTCGACACCTTCAGTTGTTGCTGCTGACCAGCTGTCTGTCAGAGGTTTGTCTTTATTTGGCATTGTATAAGTGTGGTTGTTCTGATCTGGATTAGTTCCCCACTTCCATCCGCCGAAGGTCATCTTTACAAGCTTATTGTTGCTGTCGTCAGTGATATACTTTGATGTATTGATTCCTGGAGCAGTATCGCCAGATTTAACTTTATAAGAATAAATGGCTGTAGCGACAGTGACAGAAACGATGTTTGATGTGGCTGTAACCGTTGTCCCATCCTTTTTGGCAGTAGCGATACAATAATAATATGTTGTGCCTACAGTGCTGGTCGACGGAGTATAAGACGAAGATGTGGCATCTGTTATCTGTGTCGCACCCTCTGTCGTTGCGCTTGAATTAGAGTACCACTGGTATGTTATATCTACCCCGAGGTTTGTCGCTGCTACGACTTTGAGTGCACTTGCAGCAACATTTATTGCATACGAACCACTCGTAGGCTGTGTAGTGAACTTGACGTATGCCTTGCTGACTGTTATCGCAGCGACATCAGATGTGGCAGTGAGAGTCTCTGAACCATCCTTTGTCGCTGTTACGACACAGTAGTAGTAGGTTGTGCCGGCTGTGCTCGGCAAAGTCGGTGTGTAGCTATTTGTGGTTGCTCCGGATATTTCAGTGCCACCAGTGTTTGAATTTGTGTTGTTCTCATACCACTGGTAAGAGAGAGTATATCCATCTAATGTTGCCTCTACGGTAAGAGGAGTAACAGTTGTAGCACCTGTTACATAATCAGCACTTTTAGGCTGTGTGGAGATTGATATTAATGAACCTGTCGGCTGGATGTCAACAGCGAAGAGGCGAGATTCATTGCTGTTCCTCTTGATTTCATATTGACCAGCTTCCAGCTCAACTGTGAGAGTTCCATCGTCTTTTATGGTATATGAGTTAGAACCTATATAAACAGTTTTATCTTTGTCCGAACTTCTAAAAACGAGTGTAACCGTACTACTTGATGTGAGATTTAATTTTACTATTCCCCTAGAGTTAAGTTTTACTCCATTTGTATACGTTGTGCCATCGTAAGTTACACTTCCGGTGGTTGTCTGTGCCCCAGAAGCATCTACAACACTCGTGTTTGTAGATATATTACTATCCTTGGTTTTAAAATATATTACCTCGCTTGTCACAGAACCGCCTGTCTCGCCACCTGCTGCTGCAACCGTCACATCTGCCGTGCTTGTAGTGATGGTGTATGGCTCTGTGCTTGCTGCTCTTGTCTTTGCAGCTGTAGAAGTAGGAGTGACTGTTATTACGCAGTAGTATTTGCCAGATTTGGTAGGGGTATATGATGCGTTTGTTGCTCCATCGATAGCGGATGGAGTGGTTCCTGTGGCATCGAACCATTGGTATGTGGCTGTGCCTTCGCCGAGCACCTCTGCAGAGAGGGACTCATTGGAGCTGAGAGTGTATGTGCTGTTAAGGTCATTAGAAAGCAGCATAGGAGACTGATACTGACGCTCATACTCTGTCGCAGCAAGGATAAATGCACCGAGAACCTTGCCTTCGGTTACATTCTCGCTCTTCTTTACCATCGCCACGTCCTTGCCAAGGAGATAGTATGGCTTAGAGCCGTCACGGAATTTTTCTGCGCCAGCTTTATAGCTATCTCCACTGCCTCCCAGACCTGCAGAGCGGCAGCTTCCGAAAATGTTTACCTTACCATTTTCGTCGACAGAGAAGAACTGATTTACCAGACATTTGTAGCCATTCACTGCTACAGTCTTGTAGTCATTCTCTGCAAGATATCCCAAACGGATAGCTTTCAGGTATGCTGCTGTGAAGAGGGCAGTAGCTGATGATTCTATATAGTTGGATGTCTGTGTGTATGATTTACCGTTGTATGACGATGCAGAATATGCGTCTGTCTTATCAAGAATCTGATACCATCCGCCTGTTTTCTGATCCTGACGAGCTTTCAAGCCATCTGCAGTCTCTGCGAGGTAGCCTTTTAGGGTTGTATAACCTTCAGTTGAAGTGAGATTAGCCTTGTCCATCTGCTCAAGGATATCAACGAGCGCGAGGAAGTACCAACCTACTGCACGTCCCCAATATGAGGCAGAGTGGAAGACGTAAGGAGAAGTTGAGCTTAGTCCAGCCCATGTGTCAGAATGTGATGTAGAGTTTGTTCCTCCGTCAGCTGCAAAGGCATGGTATGGGAGCTTGTCAGTTTCATTCCAGCACATGTTGCGGAGGATAGTGAACTGCTTGACGATAAGGTCCCAGTCGTTGGATGAGTCGATGTTTGTTGTTTTGCCCGAATAGTTGACGAGCTCTGCGAAGAGAGCAGGACCCATATATGCTCCGTCGAGCCACATCTGGTTCTGATAATCTTTTTTATGCCACCAGCCGCCTGTAACGGTATTTCCGGCAGTCTCAGCTAATGTTCCAGACTTTATAGAATAGGAAGAATTATGTGCTTTCAGACCAGTTATTGCTTTATTGAGAGCAGTAGCTGTATTTGAATAAGTAGTGTTATCCTCAAATGTGCCCCCCGACTTAGTCAGTTCTCTAAGCGGCAGATACAACTTCACTGCATTGAGGTCATCAAGGCTGCCACCACTTGTTGCGACTCCTGAGTAGAATTTGTTACCGTAGTTCTGTATGCTCAAGAACCAAGGCTTGGCAAAAGACTGTGCCCATGTGAATTGGCTGTAATACTGTGAAGCCTCGATAATGCTCTTGGCAACAAGACCAACAACATAGTCAAGCGATGTCTTTCCGTCAACACGCGCAGAAGTCTGTGTGCCATTCTGGTCATAAACCGCAAAGCCGCACTTCGTTGTGTTGGCGTAGAATTCGTTCATTCGTGAGTCTATAACCCACTGAGAATAGCGTACACCGTCATTGAACTTGACGTCGGATTGTGCTTTTGTTCCCGTTACCCCGATGACGATGAGGCACAGAAGGAGAAGAAGCCTTCTCGCGGGACTAAAGCAGCATGTTGAACTGGTCGTTCGTGTGACCCATTCAAATGATTTAATAATTGTGTGCATTGTTTTTATAGAGATTTGTGTTTATTGTTTTTAATAGATTTGTGTTTGTTGTTTTTGGACCCTGCGCGAATGTTCTTTCACCTCATCCCAATTCTTCATAACTCCCTTGCCGAGAGCCCTGTTGCCCCCGAGTTCATTCGAACCAGCGACTAGTCCACATAGCTTGTCGGCAAGTTCGATTGTTTCTGAAGTTGGTGTTGTGTAACGTTTCTTCATTTTGTCCCTTATTAGTTTGGTGTTATACAGTTTTATATGTTGTTTTACCTGTCAGATAGTCCTATGCGGGCTTTTGGTATCCTGCATATTGTCGAGGACAATCCTTCAGCATGTCATTTTTGTTTAAAAAGCGCATATGTCTCACGACAAGTGCGCTATAATGTAACTCTTGTATGTTTTAACACACTTAGCCTATTCTCTCGAACCGGCTTGTTAATTAAGAATGTAGACTCCTCTAAATAAGAGGAGAACATAAAAATTAATGGTGCAAAAGTACCAAATAATAATCAGATAATAAAGCATTTACGTATCTTTTTTATTGCATAAAAACACTATTTAACGCAAAATACATTCTCATTATTACATGCTTTTATTGAAATAAAGTGTTGCGTTTCAGTTTCTTACGTTTCTTTTGTCTCCTCTTATTTAGAGGAGATACAACAACAACTTTTAACACTTCCCCATTGGCCTCTTCCACCAGCTTCATATTTATCTGCGAGATATAGATTTGTGTTGTTTTTGAGTTTGTATGCCCCAGAGCCTGCGACACTATGGGCGTGCTGATGCTCAGCTCGTTGGCGATGGAAGCCCATGAGTGGCGCGACACATACGACGTAACAGTCTTCTTCACGCCTGCCAGGGTGGCAAGGACTTTCAGCAGACTGTTGTACCGGCAGAGCACAGCCTGATAGCGGTCGAGTGTCCACCGGTCGCTGTCACCCATAAGAAATGGGAACAGCCACACGCTCTTCTTGTCATAATATCTGTCTATGATTTCCCTGACGGGCTCCTCTATCTTCACGATGACTGTCTGCTTGGTCTTTTTCCTTGCATATACGATATGGTCGTCCTTGATATTAGTTTTTTTCAGGTTGACGATATCGCAGAAAGGCATTCCCATGGTGCAGAACGAAAAGACGAATATGTCGCGTGCCCACAACAGCGGACTGTTCTCCGGCAGCTCCAACGAGGCTATCTTGTTTATGTCCTGTGCGCTAATGCTCCTCTTTAGGGTCGTGGCATTGCCCGTATATACGCCTGCGAACGGACATTGGGTGCGCTTGCTCTTCTTTGGCACCGCCTTGTTGTAGATAGAGCGCAGCGACCGCATGTAGCACGAGATGGTATTCATGGAAACTCCGTTGTCCATGAGCCATTTCTGATATTTGTCCACATGGTCTTTTGTGATGTCGCAGAGATAAGCCTCACCCTTGCCCAAGTAACGTATGAACGAGTTGTAGGCCGTCTGGTAGTTCTGCAGTGTCTTTGGTGCCACCTTTGCCGACATAATGGTGATATACTGCAGCAGCGACTTGCCCTTGCTGTCGGGAGTTGCTGGCTTTCTCTTCCGCTTACTGCTGCCTATTCCCGCAACCAACTGATTGCCACCGATTAACAGTGACGACACGTAACTGAACACGCCTCTAAGATTGTTTGTCATACGATAAATAAATGTATTGATGCAGGGACAAAGTTAGCTCATCTTTTACAGAGTTGAGGAACAAAAAGATAAAAAAATCAAGCGAAAAAATGAGAACTCTCGCAAGGGAATATAGATTTTTGCGACCTTGGCGGCTTGGCGAGAAAAATATCACGCAATAAACATCTGCGAGAAAAAGCTCTCGCAAAGGCGCAAAGAGCGCAAAGACAATGCACGTTCAAAACGCTTCTGATATAAGGGTTCAATAGAAATTTCCTGGGGGCTAAGTGCCCCGTAGGGTGAGTCTTTCCCCCTTTTATCATATCCAGAATAGGACAGACTTTTCTGTGCCCATTCAGTTCAACTCTAACGCAAAGCTTTGCATCTGCTCACGCAAAGCATTGCAACCGCCAACGCAAAGCATTGCCTTCATTTAGGAGTCCCATCCCCATGTTTTTTCCACTGAGCCGTTCTTATATCATCGTAAATGCCACATAACTTACCGCTTTATATGGTGGTAAGGGGGGACTACTTAAAAGTACAAAAAAAGTCCTGTAAATCTTTCGACTTACAGGACTTTGCGGAGAGAGAGGGATTCGAACCCCCGGTACCTCTCGGTACGACGGTTTTCAAGACCGTTGTAATCGACCACTCTACCATCTCTCCTTGCAAGATGACCAGCTTGGTTTTCTTAAGCGGTTGCAAAGGTACGACTATTTTTTCTTTCTGCCAAATATTTATGAAACTTTTTTTGATTTTTCTTAAAAAAGTGGTTATACGTATGCTTGTAGGGCTGTTTATAGGGGCTGTTTATACAAAAACGGGGCTACCGCCGTAGCCCCCAACCTTGATAACCTTAAATCTAATACTATGAAAAACACACTGCAAAGATAAGTAATTCTTTGATACATGATGTCAGATATTCCGAAAATCTTATCTTTTGGCAGTTGTTTTGTTTATTTTTCATCTAAATATCCCTTTTCCTGAAACTCCAGCATGAGAGGATAGGCCAAAAGTTTGGCATCAGGGTGGGGGGCTCCTGTGGTGCCAAGAGCACGAAGATCGAAGAAATGACGCCAGTCGCTGATGAAAGCAGTATGCACGAGTTCGGTGTTGCAGTCGAGTGGCAGGATGGCTCGTGCCTCCTGTGGCTTGCAACCGGCATTGATCATATTCATATATGAATACTCTGCGGCGAGGTTGGCAAAGAGCCAATACTGCAGTTTGCTCCATTGCTGTGACTTGCCTTCGGCTACTTCCTGGCAGAGTGAAGAGAAAGTTTCGGGTGATACTTCCGCAGTTGCGTCATCGAAGTCGGCTTGATTGGCAACCCACTCTGGCAGGTTGATGGTTATCTCGTTGCCAAACTTGTTCTTGGTGTAGTTGCAGTAGCGTGTGCTCTGCTCGGCCATGGAGTTGGCACGATGGCGATTGTATTCGCGGGTGATGGAAATCTGGGTGGTGAAATGCACGGTGATGCGCAGCTCATGTCTGCCAGCCACGTAGTTGCTGAGATACTTCAGGTCGGAGAGTGACTTGTTCTCGGCAAGAACGCGCATGTTGGTTGTGATGTAATCCTTGCCCTCGACGGTGTGGCAACGGGAGAACCTGTTGGTGAGATAAAGTGGCAGCTCGCTATGATTGCACACGAGATAGACGGTGCCATGTTCGAGCATGGCGAAGTGCTCGCTCTGAATCATTCGTTCAACGAATGGTTTGGCAGAATCGTCTGTTGTATGGTCTTCACTCTTGTAGCATACTCTTCCGGCACGCTCTATCTGCTTATAGATGCCGGCTTCTCCTGCGATTTGTTCCCAAATCTCAAATTGGGGTTTCTGGATTTTCATTTCTTGATGGATTTAATTGTTTTGTTTGCAAAGGTACATTAAAAAGCATGGAATACCAAATTTTTTCTTTTTATTTCTTTCCCAAATGGATTTAATTGTGTAATTTTGGCGCAAATTAGAAAATATGGAAATAAAACCAATAGCACATTTTCGCTCACCTTTCAAGAGTAAGTTTGGTGTTCCCAAGCAGGCTGGACTGGTGGCAGAGTTGGTGGGAGAGATTGTCTTTGAGCCCGAATACCGCAACGCAGATGCGCTTCGTGGCATAGAGGGTTTTGACTATCTGTGGCTGATATGGGAGTTTTCAGCCAACAGGCATGCTGCCAAGAGTCCGGTGGTTCGTCCTCCGGTATTGGGCGGCAACGAGAAGGTGGGTGTCTTTGCCACCCGCAGTCCTTTTCGTCCCAACAACATCGGATTGTCTTCTGTGCGTCTGTCGCATGTGGAGTGGGAGAGTAGCCGCGGTCCTGTCATTCATGTGAAGGGTGCCGACCTGATGGACGGTACTCCTATTTATGACATCAAGCCCTATGTGGTGTATGCCGACTGTCATCCTGAGGCCCGCAGTGGCTTTGTGGATGAACGCAAGTGGAATAAGTTGCAGGTAGAAATATCTGATACAGTAAAAACCTTTCTGCTGTCTCAGGGAATGACTGAAGAAAAGATTGGGATTTTGAAAGAGGTGCTGGCGCAAGATCCTCGCCCGCATTATCAAAAAGACCCTCATAAGGTATATGGGATGCCTTATGAGGGTATGGATATTCACTTTACGGTATGCAATCAGATACTTACCGTAGTGAAGTAGTCGTTTGCTTTACTTGGCGAAGGTACTGAAGTTGACATTCTCTACCTGAATCTTGCAAGCCTTGTCGATGTCTTGTGCCTGCTTATTGTAGAAGATGTTGCAGTCTTTGATGGTGATGTCGTGTATCATACCTTCCTGTCCATGTGCTACGATTCCGTTTTTACAACCTCTTACATAAACGTTGCTGATATGGATGTCCTGGAAGTTGGGTACGAACTCAGCTTTCTGGACAGCATTCTTAGGCTGCTTGGCACCTACGTGGTTGTCCCAGTAAGTGGTCTCGAAAGTGATGGCGTCGCCTGTGATGTCGGTCATATAGATATGGTCGATGAAGATGTTCTCTGTCTTTCCGCCTCGCTTGACAGCACTCTTGAAACGAAGTCCTGCGTCTGTGCCCTGGAAGGTGTTGTTGCGTACCAGGATGTTCTTCATGCCACCAGAGAACTCGCTTCCAATGACGAAACCGCCATGAGCGTGATATACGGTGTTGTCCTGAATGTTGATATTCTCGCAAGGACCTGCCTTGACACCGCTTTCGCCAGCTCCTCCCTTCATGCAGATACCGTCGTCGCCCGCATCAATGACGTTGTTGACGATGAGTACATCCTTACAGCTTGAGATGTCAATGGCGTCGCCGTTCTGGGCATTCCAAGGACATTTCACGGTGATGCCGTCGATGATGACATTCTGGCAACGGGTAGGGATGATGTGGAAACGAGGAGAGTTGAGCAGGGTGACACCCTGTACGAGAACGTTCTGACAGTCGGTGAAGCGGATCATGTGGTTGCGGTATTTCTCCTGCTCCTCCATCGTGGAGGCCACATTGGGCTGGTGTTTCAGATTGAAAGGATACCAGAGGTCGCCCTTGGCAGAAACACTACCTCCCATTTCCTGGAACTGTTTCCACTCCACGTCGCTAACCTTGCTGCGTTTTACAGCTCGCCACCATTCTCCGTTTCCGTCGATGGTGCCTTCACCTGTGATAGATATGTTCTTGCGCTTGCTGGCTGTGATGGCTGTTGCGGCTCTCAGTTCTTTGGCACCTGTAGTCTTGTCGACCTTGATCAGGTCGTTCTTATCCTCGGAGAACACGATGATGGCGTTCTTCTCGAGGTGCAGGTCGATGTTGTCCTTGAGTGAGATGAGTCCTGTAAGATAGATTCCTGCAGGTACATTCAGATGACCGCCGCCCTGTTTGCTGAGCTGGCTGATGGCTTTGGCGAAAGCCTCTGTGTTGAGAGTCAGTCCGTCGCCCTTTCCACCGCAGTCGAGGATGCTCACCTGATTATCCGGTATGGTGGGCAGGGTGGGTTGTGGCATCTGTACAGGCAGGTTTTGGTAATACTTGGCATAATCGTTGTTGGCTTGTATGGCTGTAACAGCGAGAAGTGCCAGTAAAGAGATGATGATTTTCTTCATAATCTTTAAAATGTTTAGTTGTTTGAATATAGTTTGTTTTGTTTGTTTCCTGATACTTCATTATAAAAAAAAGGCGGCTCTAACCGAAGTCAGAAACCGCCAAATGAAAGGAGGAGTGGTACCACCAGGAATCGAACCGGGGACACAAGGATTTTCAGTCCTTTGCTCTACCAACTGAGCTATGGCACCATCGTTTTATTTTGCGGTTGCAAAGGTACAATATTTTCTTTGATTGAGCAAGAGAAAAGAAGATATTTTCTCTTGCTTAATGTTTATTAACTAAAGAATAGTCCACGAGGATGTCGGCAGACTCAGTCTTTCAGCGGGTTCCACCCCTGGGCTTTGAGCTCGAACTCCTGTCCATCTCGCGTGATGAGCATTCTGCCGAGGGATTCCTGTGTGATGTAGCCTATCTGCTTGATGCCTTCCATCTCTTCGATTTTGGCATGGTCGCCGATAGGTACGGTGAAGAGCAACTCGTAGTCCTCACCTCCATTCATGGCGCAGGTGGTGAGGTTCATGTTGAATTCCTCTGCCATGACTGCCGTCTGGTAGTCGATAGGGATGTTCTTCTCGTAGATGCGGCAACCGCAATGACTCTGCTGACAGATGTGCATCAACTCGCTGCTCAGTCCGTCGCTCACGTCCATCATGGCTGTAGGCCGTATGCCTGCCTCGCGCAACTGGGCTATGATGTCACCTCTTGCCTCTGGCTGCAGCTGGCGTTGCAGCAGATATTCCTTGCCCGAGAAGTCGGGCTGGAAGTTACGCATGCCTGCCAACTCCTGGTTGAGTGCTGCCAACTTCTGCGTCTCGCCGGCAGCCTTGGCTTGTGCCATCTTCTTGCGGATGTCTTCCACCTGTCCATAATATACGGCTTTCTCACGTTCCAGAAGCTGCAGACCCATATAGGCTCCGCCCAAATCACCCGACACACAGATGATGTCGGTGTCTTTGGCTCCATGTCGGTAGACAATGTCTTCTTTTGCAGCCTCGCCAATGCAGGTGATGCTGATAGCAAGTCCTGTAAGCGATGAGGTTGTGTCGCCTCCGACAATGTCTACGCCAAACTTATCGCATGCCATGCGCAAGCCCTTGTAGAATTCGTCCATGTCCTCTACCGAGAAACGCTTGCTCAGGGCGATGCTTACTGTCATTTGCCGTGGTGTACCGTTCATGGCGAAGATGTCGCTGATGTTGACCATGGCACTCTTGTATCCCAAGTGCTGCAGGTCGATGTAGGTTAGGTCGAAGTGTACTCCCTCCATCAGCATGTCGGTCGTGACGAGAACTTCCTTGTCGGGATAGTGCATCACGGCGCAATCGTCTCCTACGCCATAAACAGTAGAAGCATTTTTGTTTTCATGTCCTTTTGTGAGATGGTCGATAAGACCAAACTCACCCAATTTTGCGATGTCCAATTTGTTGTAAGAATGTTAAATGTTTGAACTTTAGCAACTTCAGAAGTTAAAGGAGTTAAAGGAGTTATCGCTCCCTATGGTCGCTGAGGAGTTA
>OIXA01004220.1_pt1 | contig 14080 bp, 8 predicted proteins | sample 1587721 | NCBI WGS metagenome assembly OIXA01 (sample SAMEA3888900, study PRJEB22519) | human gut metagenome | biome: human gut; feature: human-associated habitat; material: faeces | place: Denmark | collected 2013 | reverse complement strand
CTGGTCAAAGCCCACCACTGTTCCCCGCGCCGTGCGCTTCAGCCCTAAGGTGTGAGCGCCCAGGCCCTGGCACATGGCGGCGAAGGTGCTGCCGATGTGTCCGGCCCCCACCACCAGAACGGTGCTGCCCCGGACGCACTTCATCCGGCCCCGGTCCTTCCACTGGTGCAGGCGCTGGCTGTCCCGATAGACGGGCAGGCGGCGGCACACCGCCAGCAGACTGGCCAGGATATGCTCGGCCACGCTGACCTGGTTGGACCCGCTGGAGGAGGTGAACTTCACCCCCGCCGGGATGTGCCCGGCATAGTCGTCCGTCCCCGCCCACATGGTCTGGAACCACCGCAGGGACTTCGCTTCGGCCAGGTGCTCCGGCTTGGGCCAGCCGAAGATCACCGTGGCCCGGGCCAGCTCCTCCGCCGTCACGGCGCTGCCCCTGGTATAGATATGCTCCGCCCGGGGGGCGATGGCGGCAAACTCCCCCTTCTCCTCCTCGGTCACCGGGAGAAGATTTAAAATGACCTCCTGCATACGATGCGCTCCTCTCTGCGCCGCACACCCTGCGGCGTTTTAGTCTATTATACCTGGCAGAGGCCCACGCTGACAAGGCCCCTGCTTTACTCCCCGGGGCGGTTGTGCTAAAATAAAGAGCAGATCGCAGAGAAAGGAGGCGCTGCCATGACCGTCACACCGGACACCCCGCTGACGCAATTTCCCGGCGTGGGAGAGGTCCGGGCCAAAAAGCTCTCCCATCTGGGACTGAATACCGCCGGGGACCTGCTGACCTATTACCCCCGGGACTACGAGGACCGGCGGCAGGTCTATGCCATCCGCCAGGCCCCGGAGGGGGTGCGGGTGTGCGTGCGGGCCATGGTGGCCCAGCGCCCCCGGCTCTCCCGGGTCCGAAAGGGGCTGGACCTGGTCCAGGTGCCCGTGGTGGACCAGGGGGGCACGCTGCACCTGACCTTTTTCAACCAGAGCTATGTGGAGCGTGCCCTGCTGCCCGGGGAGGACTATGTCTTCTATGGTCAGGTGGAGCGCCAGGGCAACCGCCTGTCCATGACCAACCCGGTGTTCGAGCGGGCGGACCGTCAGGACGTCACCGGGCGCATCGTCCCCGTCTATCCCCTCACCGCCGGGATATCCGGCCACCTCCTGGCCGGTCTGGTGCGTCAGGCTCTGCCCTGTGCCCGGGGCCTGGCGGACACCCTGCCCCAGTCCATCCGCCAGACCTACCACCTGGCGGCGGCGGAGTTTGCCCTCACCGCCATCCACTTTCCCCCGGACGACCGGGCCCTGGACCTGGCCCGGCGGCGGCTGGCCTTTGAGGAGCTGTTCTATCTGGCGGTGGGGCTGGCCTTTCTCAAGCGCCGCCGTACCACGCTCAGCACCGGCTGCCCCATCCCCGCCCTGCCTGTGGAGCAGTTTGCCGCCCTGCTGCCTTTCTCCCCCACCGATGCCCAGCGCCGGACCATGGAGGAGGCCGCCCGGGACATGGCCTCCGGCAGGCCCATGAACCGCCTGGTCCAGGGGGACGTCGGCTCGGGCAAGACGGTGGTGGCCGCCTACGCCGGGTGGCTGGCGGTGCAGGGGGGCTTTCAGGCGGCCATGATGGCCCCCACCGAGGTGCTGGCCGAACAGCACTTCCGCACTCTGTCCGCCCTGCTCTCCCCCGCCGGGGTGCGGGTGGGGCTGCTCACCGGGGCCATGACCGCCGCCCAGAAGCGGAAGGTCCACGCCGACCTGGCGGCGGGGGACATCGACTTTGTGGTGGGCACCCACGCCCTGATGAGCGAAGGGGTGGAGTTTGCCCGGCTGGGTCTGGCGGTCATTGACGAGCAGCACCGCTTTGGGGTGCGCCAGCGCGGCGCACTGGCAGAAAAAGCCGTGAACCCGCACCTGCTGGTCATGAGCGCCACCCCCATTCCCCGCACGCTGGGGCTGCTGATCTACGGCGACTTGGACATCTCCATTCTGGACGAGCTGCCCCCCGGGCGCACCCCGGTCAAGACCCGGTGCATCACCGGCAAGCGGCGGCGAGACCTGTATCGCTTTCTGGACAGCGAGATCGACAAAGGGCGGCAGGTGTATCTGGTCTGCCCTGCCATTGAGGATGTGCCGGACGGCGGGCTGAACGCCGTCAAGACCTACTACGAGGACATTGCCAAGGCGCTGCTGCCCGACCGCCGGGTGGGGCTGATGCACGGCAAGCTGAAACCCAAGGAAAAGGCCGCCGTCATGGAGGATTTCAAGGCCGGGCGGTTGGACGCACTGGTGTCCACCACCGTCATCGAGGTGGGTGTGGACGTGCCCAACGCCAGCGTGATGGTGATTGAAAACGCCGAGCGCTACGGCTTGAGCGCCCTGCACCAGCTGCGCGGGCGTGTGGGGCGCGGCGCTGCCGAGAGCTGGTGCTTCCTTGTCAGCGACAACACCAGCGAAGCCGTGCAGAAGCGGCTGAAATTCCTCTGCTCCACCACCGACGGCTTTGCCGTGGCACAGTACGACCTGGAGACCCGCGGCCCCGGCGACTTTTTCGGCAGCCGCCAGCATGGTCTGCCCACCTTACAGATCGCCGACCTGATGAATGACACCCGTACCCTGCACGCCGCCCAGAGCGAGGCCGCCGCATTGCTTGCCGCCGACCCGCTACTGGAAAGCCCTGCCCACGCTTTGCTGGCCGCGCAGGTGCAGCAGATGTTCGACAAGGCCGGACCGATGAACTAAAAAAGCGCTGTCGCACAAAAAAACGTGCAATAGCGCTTTTCTTTACACTTCTTTGCTCCCGACAATATTTTGCAGGATGCAGGCGGTCAGGGCGTCCAGCTTTGTTTCCAGTGCGGGCAGGTGCAGCAGGCGGTAGAGCCGCTGATACACGGCATCCACCGCGTAGCCCGCAACGGCAACCAGCAGCACCGCACCGGTCAGGTACGCCAGCGAGGGCAGCAGCGCCCCGCCGAACCGTGGCAGATCTACCCACTGCCACAGCAGTGCCCGGGTAAAATCGCTGTCGTGCAGCAGATACACCCCGAAGGACAGCGGTGCCAGCCGAAAGACCCAGCGCCGCCAGTAGTCCGAGCGGATACGGATATTCTGGAACAGCAGAAACAGTGCTGCCGAGGCGATGACCGTATCCAGTGCCTGATAGCCATTGATGGTATTCACAAAACCGTTCAGGTGCAGGGCGTTTTCCACCCGCAGCGCCAGCATCCGGTTGAACAGCCCCGCCGCCGAAGCTACCAAATATGCCAGCAAACACAGCCCGCTGGGCACGGTCACCCGGTATTTGCGGAAATAGGCTGCCATAAAATACAGGATATAGAACCAGATAAAGCTGTAGCCGTTATTTACAAAGGTCACATCCGTTGCCCAGTAGAACAGTGTGCCCCACACACTTTGCAGCAGCAGCGCCACCAGCAGCAGCGTTTTGTACTGCCGCCGGTCAAGGCTTTGCACCACCGCGTTCAGCACCGGCACCGAGAGGTACATCAGAAAATAGGCCGAGGCAAACCAGTAGCCGTTGGAGGTAAGGGGCAGCAGCGCCCGAAGCAGCTTGACCGCCGAAAGCGGGACTGCCCCCGCCCTGACCGCAACGCAGAAGGTGAGCATGGAGTAAAACCACACCTGTGCCCCAATGCGGAACAGCCGCCCGGCATGAACAGACCCCTTGCGCTCCGACAGGTAATAGCCGGAAAGCATTACAAAACAGTTGGTGGACACACGCGCCAGAATAAACAGCAGCCAGTAGATCCAGAATGCCGCCGACCCCTGCGGTGCCGCACTGCCCAGCCCGCCATGCCCGATGCCATGCATCAGAATGATCATCACCATACTGAGAATGCGCATCGTCTCAAAGCCGCTATGCCGTTTCTGCTCTTCCATACCCCATTTTCCCCCTTACATTTCCCCTGTTTCCAGTTGCCGCAAAGCCTGCCGCACCTGCTGTTCCGGCCGCAGCCACGTTTGATAATACGCCGCATTGTGCTGTGCCATAGCCAGTATCGCCGCCGGGTCTGCCAGCAGCTGCCGCAGCTGCTCCTCACACTCTGCCGGGGAGGTATACGTTTTATAGTTTTTGCCTTCTTCAAAGCCGCCCGGCAGGGTATACCGCAGCGGCTCGGTAACGATCGCGCGCCCCGCCGCCACATACTCACCGAGCTTCCAGCCGGTAGAGCCGTGCAGTCCGGTAGAAGCCACACAAATTTCCGTGTGCTGCATCCGGTGCAGATAGGCGCGCTTGCCGGTCAGCTTGTCCGGCAAAATCAGTTCCGGGCACAGCCGCCGAGCGCAGGCGTTGTCGGACACACCGCCGGTAAACTGCGCCGGGAAGGCACTTTGCAGCCGGTGCAGCAGCTCGATGCGGTCTGTATTCACCTGCCGCCACTCTGCCTGTAACTCCGGGTATTGCTGCACCGCCGGTTCCTCCGGGTCCCACAGACGGGTCAGGAAGAGGATGCGCGGCTTTTTGCGCACCCGGGTCAGCCGGGCTTCAAAGTCCTGCGGGTAGCAGCGGGTGGAAAGCGCCCACTGCTTCAGGCGGCTCTTTGCGCTGCGCTCCGCTTCCAGCGGCGAGCCCGGACAGGTAACGTAGTAGTTCAGCCCCAGCGGCCGCAGCTTTGCAGAAATATCGCCCGGGAACTGCCGGTTCTTCTCTGCCGAAAAGCTGCGCTTGAACACCACATCTGCCCGGCGGAACAGTGCCAGCACCGCCGCCGGGTCATTATAGAAGTAGCCATCCATCAGGTCGAACACCACCGTGCGGCCATCGATCTCCGTTTCCAGCAGCGCCTCCCGGGCAATGGGGCTACCCTGCCGCTCGTCCTGTACCCGCAAAGTCAGTTCCCCGCGCTTTGCCAGCAGGATAAAGCCCGCCAGAATGCCGCTGATGTGCGCTGCGCCCTCCCGGGTGGCAAGTTTTACCGTAACTTCCATATTCCCTCCCGTCAGCGGAACAGCCCGGTGCGCCGCTCACCCATAGGGATGACATCGCAGAACACACACCGGCTCTTGGTGGAAAGCTGCACATCCTTGTGGTAGCAGCCAAAAAACCATTTTTCGTAGGTCAGCTTGAGCAAGATCTCGTCCAGAAACAGGTGCAGACGGTTGCTCTCGCCAAGGGCAAGGGCAGTAAAATCCAAAAATCTGCTTGGTGCATCGTGGGTCAGCACATAATCTACCTTGTAGTCTACTTTCTCTAAGTTGCGGCGGCAGGTGTCGTACTCCTCGTCACTGGGCATCTCCTGCTTCCACCAGTTCACGCCCGGCTCCCGGTCGTCCTTATCCTGACTTTCCGCGCCGCCGAAGCAGAGATAGGTCTTGCCCTCCAGCTCCAGCACACTGCCCCGGCACACATGGTACACATTGCCGCCAAGGCTCTGCACCCTGCCGCCGAAAAGCTCCGTCTCCGGGTACTGTGCCAGCAGGTCGTAATTTTCGTGGCTGCCGTCCAGAAACAGAATCGTGTAGGGGCGCTTGCGCAGCCAGTCCAGCCGCTTGCGCTCTGCGGCGCTGCCGTCCCACACAAAGCCGAAATCTCCCAGCACCACCACGGTGTCCTTTTTGCCCAGCCAGCGCAGCTTGCCCTGCTTGAAGCGCTGGATATCGCCGTGGGTATCCCCTGTAAGATATACCATTCCTGCCCTCCCTGCCGTGGCGAAAGAACGGTGTAAAACACCGCAAGGCTCTTGTAACGCCCCGGCAAACCTGTTATTATTATAGAACACAGCACACTTGCTGCAAAATTGATCTTCCGGCGCGCTGTACCGCGCAGCCGTATCTCGTATATTTTATCGCTTTTTAAAGGAATTGTCCACATGAAACGTATTTTTGCACTGGTTCTTTCATTTGTATTTCTGCTCAGCTGCCTTGTGCTGCCTGCCGGGGCCATGTTCGACCCCAGCCCGGTGTATCAGGTGCAGGCTGCAAGCGCCTATATCGTGAACACCGATACCAACATCATCGTCTATGATAAGGACAGCACAAAGCAGGTGTCTGCCGGTGGTCTGACTAAATATATGACCCTTGCCGTACTGCTGACCAACTACGCCGACCAGCTGGACAGCACCTTCCAGATGCCCTTTGCCATCTCGGACTATGTTTATAACACCAATAACGCAGATATGCGCTCCAACGAGACTTTCACCTACCGGGAAGCCATGTACGCCATGCTTACCCGCAACGCCAACGAGGCAGCCATGGGTGTGGCGTACACCCTTGCCGGCGGCGATCTGGACGGCTGGGTGGCGCAGATGAACACCCTGTCCCAGCGCATCGGCACCACCGCCAGCAGCTGGACGGACGCCTGCGGCATCGACAGTGGCAACACCACCTGCGCCGTGGATATGTACCTGATCCTGCGTTACCTGATGAGCTTTGACGCCTTTGTGGAGGTGTCCGGTGCGCCCAGCTTTACCATGCCCGCCAAAGAGAAGCACCGCTCCTCCTCGGTGCTGGTCAGCCAGAACGCGGCGCTGAGCAAAGCCAGCGGCGGCAGCTACTACCGCAGCGCCATGCAGGGCGGCATGTGCAATGTGACCGCCTTTAAAAACGATACCGGCACCCAGAGCTATGTTTCGTGGGGCAACAAGGATGGTGCCACCTATATCTTCTGCGTGATGGACAGCCCTGACAGCTGCGATACCCTTGGCTACGCCAACCGCCGCCCTGCCCTGTTCGAGACGGTCAAACTGATGGACTGGGTGTTTGACAGCTTTTCCATTCAGGCTGCGCTGGACACTGATTTGACCATTGCGGAGATCCCGGTAAAGTATTCCTCCGACACCGACACCTTGCAGCTGTACCCCAACGACAGCATGATGACCCTGCTGCCCTCCACCAGCGACGGCACCGTCACTCAGAAATACTTCCATCTGCCGGACTACGTCTGCGCCCCCATCCAGCAGGGCGACGTGGTGGGCACGGTGGAGCTGAAGCTGGCGGGCGAGACCATCGGCGTGGTGGATCTGATCGCCGGGCAGGACGTAGCCCGCAACCCGCTGCTGTTCGGGGTGGATAAGGTAAAGGAGTTTTTCACCAGCCTGTACCTGAAGGTGGTGCTGGTGCTCAGCCTGATCGCCGCCCTGATCTACGGGCTGTGGCTGCTGTGCGCCAACTGGAACCGCCGCAAGCCCACCAAAAAGATCCACCGCCGCTATTGAGCAAAGCAAAAGCCCCGCACCGGATGCGGGGCTTTTTTCTGTATTGCGGCGCTTCAGGCGCGGTTTTTTAAAAGTTCCGTCAGGCTGCGGAAGGTTTGGCCATGGTTGCCGGTAACCGTCTCGGCGTGGAGCAGGCTGCTGAGAACGCTTTCCTCCACGCACTCTGCCACCGCCCGGAACAGGGGGTTGATGGCATCATCGTGGAGCAGGGTCATGGGCAGCAGGGCTTTCTCTGAATAGTGCGGCACCCGGTTGGCGGTAGTGAAGGCGATAACGATCTCGCCGCTGCCGTTGCCGCAGTAGGAACCTGTGCGGGAAAGCCCCACCAGCGCCCGGCGGCACAGCCGCCGCAGCTGCCGCTCGCTCAGGGGAATATCCGTGGCCAGCACCGTGATGATGGAGCCCTTGTCCTCGTGGGGCGGGATGCTGTTATTCAGCAGGGTGTGGATGGGCGTGCCCGCCACGATGAGGTCATCGAACAGCGCATGGTTGGAGAGCACCAGTGCGCCCATGGTGTAGGGTTTTCCGTCCAGTTCCACTACCCGGGAGGCGGAGCCGATGCCGCCTTTCAGCCCGTGGCAGCGCATCCCCCGCCCGGCACCTACGGCACCCTCGGCAAAATCCGCCTTACAGTCTGCCAGCGCGGCAAAAACGTGCTGCTCGGTCACATGAAGCCCCCGGATATCGTTCAGGCCGCAGTCGTTGCACTCGCAGACCACCGGGTTGACGCTGCCGGTGGTCTCGCAGATGTCGGGGTTTTTCTCCAGCATATACTTTACCAGCGCGGTCTGTGCCGTGCCCACGCTGAGGGTGTTGGTAAACAGGATGGGCGTTTCCAGCGTACCCAGCTCGTCGATCTGCACAAGGCCGGTGGTCTTGCCAAAGCCGTTGATGACATAGCTGGCCGCCAGCACCTTTTCGTGGAAAACATCTCCTTGGTGCGGCAGCAGCGCCGTTACGCCCGTCTGTACCACGCCGTCTGCCAAGGTGCAGTGCCCTACCGTCACCCCCGGCACATCGCTGATCTTATCCCGTGCACCTTTGGGCAGCGTGCCCACCTGAAACCCCCATTCGTTCCCTGCAATGCCCATCGTAGCTCCTCCTTGCCTTTTTCTATGGATATCATAGCATTTTCGCTGCCAAAAGTAAACCGCTGTAACAAGCCGGGGCGGGCGCAGAAAAAAGGCTGCCGCGCTGCACAAAATCATTGAGGTGTCGCTGCATTTTCCGTCGGCCACGATCTTCTGAGCGCCGCATAGGAGACCAGAAAGTTTGCAAGCCACCCTGCCGGGACGGCAAGCCAGACAAAGGCAATGCCAAAGCGCGGTGCACAAAGCAGGGCAACGGACAGACGAATGGCAAGGTTTACCATATTTGCAATGAGGAACGGGCGCATGATGCCAAGCCCGCGCAGCACGCCATCAGTCGCCATCTTGATGCCCATGAAGATGAAGAAGTAGCCCAGCCACCGCATATAATCACCGGACACCTGATAGGCCAGCGCCGTTCCGTCCTTGCCCAGAAACAGCGAGGAGATCTGGGTGTGCAGGGTTTCAATGACCGCAAAGGCAATGACCGCAAAGCACAGGTCCAGCACCAGCGCAGCGTGGTAGCCTTTTTTGAGGCGGTCGATCTTCTTTGCACCAAGATTCTGGGAGATATAGGGCGAGACCGCATTGCCGATGGAGACAAAGATCAGCGAGAAAACATTTTCTACCCGCATCGTTGCTGCATATCCGGCAAGCGCCTGTGTGCCAAAGGGGTTTACCACCGCCTGCACGATCATCATGCCGATAGACACCGTGGACTGCTGCAAGACCGACGGCACCGCAATGCGGAGCATGGAAGCCAGCTCCTGCCGGTCGAACCTTTTGAAGGGGCTTTTATACTGCCGCATCCGGTGCAGGAAGATCAAAAACGAAAACACCGCAGAAATGCCCTGTGCGATCAACGTGGCAAGGGCTGCGCCAAATACGCCCAAGCCAAGCCCCGCCACCATCCAGAGGTCCATAAAAATATTCAGGATGGAGGAAAAGATCAGCAGCCCCAGCGGGATCCGGGATTCCCCAATGGAGGTAAACATGGTGGAAAGAATGTTGTACATGAACAAAAACGGGAAGCCCACAAAATAGACCCGCAGATACAGCACCGCGTCCTCCAGAATGTCGGCGGGGGTCTGTAAGCCGCTCATCATAGCACGGGAAAAGCTAAAGCCAAAAACGCCAAGGACAACGCTCAAAACCAGAAAGCTGAGCAGGGACGTTGACACGATGGTTTTCATTTTTCCATAGTTTTTAGCGCCAAAATAGCGGCTTACCAGCACACCGGCACCCACACCGGCACCCAGCGCCACACAGATAAAAACATTGGTCAGCGCAGCACAGGCACCGACAGCCGCCAGTGCCGAGGAGCCGACAAACTGACCGACTATGATGGAATCTGCCATGTTATAGACCTGCTGAAAAAAGCTGCCCAGGATCATTGGCATTGCAAAAACCGTCAGCGCTTTCAGCGGCGCATCTGTGATCAGATATTCATCTTTCGACATGATCTATTTCCTTTCAAGCTGTGTTTCTCTCAATTTCTTTAAATTTGCTCTGGCCAAGTATACCACGCTTTTTCCTTGCTGAAAAGCTTCCGCCTACATTCTCGCAAACTGCTTTTATAAAGTTCCGTTTCCCTTTCCCCTCGTCTTGACAAGCCCTTTTCTTCCGATTACAATACCAAAAAGAGCCCGCAGACGGTTTTTTTGCTGCCTGCTGCCACAACCTTCCGGGAAAGGATTTTTTATGGAACCAAAAACAAAACAATCTCTGCTCGTTACCGTGGTAGGGGTAACGCTTTTTGTAGCACTGCTGCGGCTTTCTGACGTTCTGGTCTTTGCCGCAAAGCTGATAGATCTGGTACTGCCCATTCTGGCGGGCGGCATTCTGGCGCTTTTTATCAACGTACCCATGACCGGGCTGGAAAAGCGGCTGAACCGCCTGTTCGGCAAGGCCAAAAAGCAGCCCTCGGCGAAAGTAATCCATCTTCTCAGCTTTTTCATCACCCTGCTGGGCGTTGTGCTGGTGCTGGTGCTGGCGCTGACTTTGCTGATCCCGGAGCTGGTGCAGTCCTTCCACAGCCTGTATGTACAGATCGAGGCCAATATCCCCCGCTGGACCGCCTATCTCAACGCACAGGATGCCGACATGAGCTGGCTGATGAACTGGCTGGAGGGTATCAACTGGGAGCAGCTGCTGCACAAGGTCACTGCAAGCATCGATACAGTGCTGGTCAATGCGGTAGGGGCAGTCTCTGCCACGGTGAACATCGTAGTCACCGCCTCGTTTGCACTGATCATCTCCGTCTATATGTCCCTTGGGACGGAGAGCCTCAGCCACCACGCCCGCACGCTGGTGTGCGCCTACCTGAAGCCCTCCCACGCCGCCGGGGTGCTGAAATTCTGCCGGCTGTTCCGGCAGTCCTTCGCAAACTTTTTAACGGGACAATGCAGCGAGGCGGTGATCCTTGGCGTTCTGATGGCTCTTGCGTTTTCCGTTTTCAAGATCCCCTACGGCAGTCTGGTCGGGGTGCTTACCGCCATCTGCGCCATCATCCCCTATGTGGGTGCGCTGATCTCCTGCGTGGTCAGCGTGTTCCTTGTGCTGTTGGTAGACCCTATGCTGGCGGTGCGCTGCCTGATCGTGTACCTTGCCGTACAGTTTGTTGAAAACCAGTTCATCTATCCCCGTGTGGTGGGCAAATCCGTGGGGCTTTCGCCGCTGTACACCCTTGTTGCCGCCATGATCGGCGGGAAGCTTTTCGGCATCATCGGCATTATTTTCTTCATCCCCCTGACGGCGGTGGTCATCGAGCTTGTAAAAGAGGACGCCTGTCGGCGTCTGCGCGCAAAAGAGCCGTTGCAATAAAGCAGCGTGCCCGGAAATACCACTTCCCCTGATGCCGCTCCCCCGGTATCAGGGGTATTTTTATGCCGTGCGGCTGCAAAGCACGCGGTTGTTCGCCCTTTTCCATACAATATCCTTCAAAAAACAACTTGAAACGCTTTTGTTACAATGATACAATATGATTGTCATTTTATGGGAAAATCGGCGTATGCCCAGTGCGGACAGGCCGCGAGCGTGGGGGGCCTGTGGGGTGTGTAAAAATAGCTATGGCAGCACTGCACCCCATTGGTTCTGTGCAGCACTGCCCTCCGAAATGTGAGGAAGATATATTTATATGATAAAAAAAATTTCCCGCCGCTCCTTTTTGCAGGCTTGCGGCGTTGCAGCTGCCACAGTAGCGCTGACCGCCTGCGGCGGCGGTAAGGCTGAAACAGATAAAAAAGACGATGCGCACGAAGCCGTCACCTTTATGGCACCCTATATGGAGGTAGAAGCCTTTATTGAGCAGGTGCATAAGGTCTACCCGGAAGTAAATGTTGAGATCGTGCCGTACAGCGGCGATAACACCACCACCTGCTTGCAGAATATGTTTGCGGCAGGCGATCTGCCGGACGTCTGCACCTTGACCTACTACGACCCCCAGCTCGATCTGGTCTCCGACAAACTGCTGGACCTTTCCGGCTACGATTTTACGGATAACTATGTGGAGTCCCGTCTGCAGGACGTGTTCGACAACGGTGCCATCTACCTGCTGCCCTCGACCTACAACTGCTACGGCATCACCTACAACAAGACCCTGCTGAAGAAATACGGCTGGGAACTGCCAAATTCTTTCGCTGAACTGGAAGTGCTGGCTGCAAAAGCCAAGGAAGCCGGGGTCGATCTCTGCCTGCCGCAGATCCAGTATCCGGGCTCCAGTTTCCAGTATTTGTGCAACATTGCGGATGCCGATTTCCTTGGCACACTGGACGGCAGACTGTGGCAGAAGGATTATCTGTCCGGCAAGGCAAACGTCAGCAACACCCCCGGCATGATGCAGGCAATGGCGTATGTCCAGAAGTGGAAGGACATCGGGATGCTGAACGACTCCGGCGATGCTTTTGACGACAATGTGACCCGGCAGAGGATGGCCGAGGGCAACACCCTGTTTCTGATGGGCGGCACCAACGGCATCGTGGAGGCAGACGACAACGCCGATCAATTCGGCCTGATGCCGTTTCTTTCCGAGGACGGCACCCAGAACGTTTTTGTGCTGAATGTGAACCGCTTCTATGGTCTGAACAAAAAGCTGAAACAGAGCCCCCAGAAGCTGGAAGACGCGCTCAAGGTGATGCGTGTGCTTTCCACCGTTGCGGGCACCAGTGCTCTGCAGCCCGCAACGGCGCTGAAAAGCAGCCTGTTGCCCATCAAGGGTGCAAAGGCGGACGGCACCTACTATGCCGACATCGCCGATGCCCTGAATGCGGGCAACACCGCGCCCTTTATCTACTCCGGCTGGGAAAACACCGTCGTGACCACCGGCAACAAGATGCTGGATTTCATGAAGGGCAACGCTACCATGGAGGATGTCATCCGTCAGCTGGACGAGGATCAGGACAGTGTGGTGAACAACACCCCGGATGTCATCACTACCGTTACGGAGGAGCTTTCGCAGGAGGACTGCGCCATGCTGGTGGGGCGCTGCTTTGCACAGGCTACCGGCAGCGACCTTGCGCTGGTCTCGCTGAGCACATGGATCCCCGGCAACCCCACCGATCAGAACCATCACGGCGTAGCGGCCAAACTGTACGCCAAGGATATTACGGATTACGACCTTTCGGTCATTCTGCCCACCGGCTGGAACCGCACCATCCAGACCGTTTCCCTGACCGGGCAGCAGATCAGCGACCTGCTTGCTTCTGGTTACGATGCCTACGGCAACGGCAAGGGTTACCCCTATGTGCTGGTAAGCCCGGTGCAGCCGGAGGCGGGCAAGACCTATCAGGTTGCAATCTGCGGTGTGAGCGACCAGTTGGCTGCGGAGACCACGGTCACAGACAGCGGTGTGGTGGGCATGGATGCCGCAAAAGCCTTCTTTGGCGCATACACCACCATCAGCCGGGCAGATACCGCATGGAGCTAGGGTACACCTGAAACAAAACGGACAGGAGATACTGGATGTGAACAACAAAATCTATAAAAAGCTGTTTGGTGGCTTCGGCTTTGTCATCATCGTGTCGCTCCTGACCCTTTTTGTCATGAGCCAGACCTACATCCAGAACCTTGTCTACCATGAGCGGCTGAGCCAGATGGAAGAGGTCACCCACCAGATGTTCCGCAATCTGGAGGATGTCATCGACACCCACTGGGACGAGGTGGATGTGCAGTGCAATTATTTGTACTACACCCCGCTAAAGACCGATACCGATCTCTACCGCTATCTGAAAAAGCTGCCCGAGCTTTCCAATTACCATGAAAAACAGGTCGAATTGATTGCCGTGGATACTGCCGGATATTATTATACCGAGTATGGCCGCATGGGGCTGCTGCGGGGAATGAACTATCTGGAAAGCGCACCGGAGCGGGTCAGCTATGTTTCCAACTCGCTGACCAAGGACGACTCCTGGATGGTGTTTCTGGAACAGCTCTCCACCCCCATCACACTGCAAAGCGGAGAAAAAGAGATCACCCTGCGCTACTTTGGCATCTCCCAGAGCATGACCCAGCTGAACGATTATTTCCGCTGTGACGCCTACGAAAACAGCAACAGTGTCTATGTGCTGGACAACAACGGCTTTAAGCTGTTCAACGCCAATGACACCGAGCTGCTGAAGGGACACAACGTATACACCGTCCTCTCCCGGATGTCCTATCTGCACGGCTCTTCCTTTGCGGGGGCAAAGGAGCGGCTTACCCGCACAGGCTCCTGCTATTCCAACGCCGTGCTGGATGGGACTGAGTATTTCTACGCCCTGAAGCAGATGGAAAACGCCCAGTGGACACTGGCGTTCCTTGTTCCGGCAGAATATGTGGCCGTGAATACGCAGAAGCTGGTCA
>OIXA01004219.1_pt1 | contig 14083 bp, 9 predicted proteins | sample 1587721 | NCBI WGS metagenome assembly OIXA01 (sample SAMEA3888900, study PRJEB22519) | human gut metagenome | biome: human gut; feature: human-associated habitat; material: faeces | place: Denmark | collected 2013 | reverse complement strand
TCTCGTTACCCTTTTCATCGATCATGCCCTGGATCTCATGGACATTGCCATCTGCATCTTTATAACTTACTTTACAGGTCTTTGGCCATGTAACATTGTTATCTGCATTGGCGGTTGCATTGTCTGCCCACCAGATAATACGCATTCCGGTAAGCGTATACTGGCTGTCCCAGGTAAGCTTTGTAGTAACCGGATAATTTTCATCGCTTCCACCCCAGCTGTTCCAGCTGGTAGATGAGTCAGACGTTGCAAGCTTTCCATCATTCATGGATGCCGGATCAATATAATACCGGTTTGTATAACTTGCACTCGCCTTTGCTCTTGTTGCAACATTCATTTCCAAATTTTCTTCCTGGGAATCTTCTTCCTGAGATTCTGTACTCTGTACTGCTGTTTCTTCCGTTTTCGGTGCAGCACTTACCAGGTTCGCAGGAACCATCGTTGCAACCATTGCCATACTTAAAAGTATGGATGCAACTCTTCTTTTCATTTTTTTCCCTCCTCTTTGCAGGTAATGTATTTCGTCAAAATCCACATTACCAAACCATATCCGTATTCCACTTTTTCCAGATATTCTCTATCGATCTTTCTTAACAAATACTGGTTCTTCCAATCCCTCCCTCTTAGTGGCCCCAAACATCTTTTATTTACAGGAACGGTCTTTTGTAAATGCGGGTTTTGATTCGTCATTTTTACTAACATCACCTATCACATTTACATAAAAAATGTATGTTTTTATTATATCTTATTTTGAGCTGTACCTCAATTCAAAAAAAATCATATTTGTTTGATTTTTTTTGAACTTTTTATGTTTTTTTATGTTTTTGTCTTTGATTCCATTCACGATTCTGCAACAATACATAATCTATCCCCCCAGAAATTTCCCACTGTACCCCAATCGGCCATTAGTGAGCCATAACGACCGATTGGTGGAGGGTAATAGGAGGAGATTAGGCGAACAATGTTAAAACCCGTAGCGTTTTGAAAGAAAATTTATGAAAAATTTGCACATCACCATCAGTTTTTCTAAATTTGGGCGAAATTTAATAGTTGCAGGAAACCACGCTCTTATAAATGAGTTGTCCTATTCGCCTCATTTGAACAAAAAAAACGAAAGAGGTCAGTTAATGTGATATGGGTGTTTTGTGCTGTATGACACAAAGCACATAATATCTAATATATATAACTTTCACCTCCACAACTAATTAACTAAATTATATATAACTTTCACCTCCACAACTAATTAACTAAATTGTTATAAGATTTATTCATTAATTAAATTTATTTGTGTATGAATTATTTTAAAAATGCCAAATTTTTTAGGTGTATGGCATTGGCGTTGCTGGCTTTGACCTGCTTTGTGGGGTCAAATTCGGTAAATGCAGCCGATGGCTATGCGCAAAAGCGCGAAATGCGCTCGGTTTGGATTGCTACCGTTTTCAACATTGATTGGCCTAAAGCGAATCATTACGGAAATCCCGACCTGATGAAGGCTGACTTGATTGCCTATTTTGATGCTTGCAAAACCGCAAACCTCAATTCCGTTTGTTTTCAGGTGCGTCCTATGTGTGATGCATTCTACAAATCAAGTTATGAACCATGGTCGAGTTACTTGAGTGGCTCGCGTGGCACAGATCCCGGTTGGGATCCATTGGCTTTTGCAGTGCAAGAGGCGCACAAGCGCGGTTTGCGCATTGATGCGTGGGTTAATCCCTACCGCTATTCCAAGACACCAGAACAGCCATGGGCTGGTGAGTCATGGAGCAATGCAAAAGATGCAGAAGCACGCAAGCACCTACTCACCTATGGAGGGGTCAGTATCCTTGACCCTGCCCAGAAGTGGACAATCGACCGAATTGTGAACGTGTGTGTAGAAATCATCACCAAATACGATGTTGACGGATTGGTGTTCGACGACTACTTCTATCCCGACAAAATTCCTACCACCAACACCGCTGGCGACTATAAGGAGTGGCAAAACTCGGGTACAAGTATGAACATCGGCGACTGGCGACGCGACAATGTGAACCGCATGGTGAAAGCCGTTTATGCAGCCGTTCAGCAGCATCGCCCCGATTGCTCGTTCGGTATCTCGCCAGCAGGCGTTAGTTGTTCTGATGCGGCTGTGGCAAAGAAGCACGGTGTAGAGCAAATCACCTGTGCGAGCGACTGGCAATACAATGGCATATTCAGCGACCCTGTGCAGTGGCTTGAAGATAAAAGCATTGATTACATTTCGCCACAAATTTATTGGAGCACTACCAACAAGCAAGCCCCTTACATCCCTCTTACCCAGTGGTGGAGTAAGGTGGCTTACCAGTTTGGCCGTCACCACTATGCAAGCCATTACAACACTTCCGAACGCGTGCTTACTCCTGGCAACACTGCCTCATATATCCAAATGCAGGATCAAATAAGTGCAAACCGCACCAGCACCCTCAACAATGCCCCTGGTAGCATCTTCTTCTCTGCCAAGTGCTTGAAGGAAGGTAGTTGGGGAAGCACGTTTGCTAATTATGTGAAACAGAACATCTACACCCACAAGGCCATTCCACCTGCCATGACTTGGAAGGCGAAGGCTAACTATAAAAAGCCTGAAAACCTGGCTAAGAATGGCAAACAACTCTCGTGGGATGCTGTGAGCAACGACAAAATGTGCCGTTACGCCATCTACGCTGTGCCAAAATCCACTTCCATGCCTTATGCGTCAACTGCGCAAAACGGCATCAATAGCGAGCATTTGGTGGATGTGACTTATACCAACTCTTACGAACTGCCAGCCGACAAGGCGGACAACTATTGGTATGCCGTCACGGCTCTCGATGCGGCCAACAATGAATACGAGGCCGCCACACTCGGCGAGCCGGTGTTCACTGGCACGAAATTGGAGTTGAACACCACAGATCTTCCTAATCAAATGTCGGCTTCTTACGATGCTACAAGTGGTGAATACACCTTGAATACTACAGGCAATGATCCATATATCTTTACCAAGGCTCTTGCCTCCGACCTTGCGTCGTCGTTGTGCGTGGTAGAGTTCGACTACACCAGTTCTGCTGATATTAATAACCTTCAGATTTTCTTTGGCAACACATGGAGTGAACCCCGTTCTAAATTCTTCGGAACGATGAACGCTACTTCTTCCTTCAAATCATTCAAAGCCATCATCGCCAACGAGCGCAATTCGCTCTCTTGGGGTAAGACAGGAGAAGAACTCCGATTGGACTTCGGCAGCCAGTCAGGCATAACCATTAAGGTGAAGAATCTTCGCGTAAGAGAGATGACCGCTGCCGAAAAGGAAAACTACGAGTATAAGGAAGATGCCACTGGCGACCTTGCCGGCTTAGGTTATTTCTTCAAAAAGGGCGAAAACGGCTTGTGGTATTTCCATTCAGCAGACATCAACAGTATCGCTTACAGAAATAGGGATTTCGTGGTGCTGAAATCATTCGACAAAAACTACACAAAATACGAAGGAATCAAGGACAACTATTTCATTGAATGGATTTTGACTAAGAGTGGCAGCAGAGTTTGGTACACCAGAGTACAAAACAGCAGCAATGCAAAACTTCCATTCTGGCCCTCGATTATTAATGGTGAATTTCCAGATGATTACCCAAGTGGTGCCACCAGTTTTAATGACGTATTTGCTATTTCCACTGGATTCAAGGCATTAGCAAGCACATATCCGTTCAAACTGGTGCTGTTGCCTGTTGACAAAGCGGAAAACGATTTCAGTCCTAAGGGATTGAATGAATTTACAGAAATCGATTTGGGCACTTATGGTGTGGAAAAAAAGACATCAGAAGTGAGCAACGGGCACCCATTGTATACGTTCTCTGGCGTAAGCGACATTACAGGCATCGGCTATTACACCGACATCAAGAAACTGAACATGAGCCGCGAGCGATTTGGCTTTAATGCCAAAGGCACAAATTATTCAGTAGATACGGATCATCGCCAATTCAACAGTTATACACCTATTTCAAGTGCCGACCTTTCGCACAACAAGAAACTCGAAGAAGTGTATTTAGATTTCAACAACCTCACCACTTTCGATGCCTCTGTTCTTCCAAATTTGAAGGTCTTGAATTTGAGCAACAATATAAAATTCAAATCTCTTGATATCACAAAGAATACGCAACTTGCAGAACTCCGACTTGAGCACGATTTTGATTTCACACACCTCAAGGCAGATAAAACTGCCAATGCCGCAATGAAGAGTTTGTTGATTTTCGACAATGTGTATGGCTACGATGAGGAAAACAACGGTTTGCCCAACAACACGTTCCAAACCGAGGTAATCGACCAACTCCCTAACCTTGAAGTGCTCCACGCATTCTCAATGTATATCGACAAAATCGACCTTTCGGGATTGAAGAATTTGAAGTCGCTCTGGTTGCACAAATCGCGTTGGGCTGGCCGTCAACTCGCAAAAGGCAACTGGCTGCACAAACTCGATTTGAGTCAAAACCTTGAACTTCGCGATGTGCACGTGCAGAATATGCACCTTAACGCGCTGAACATCAATTCGCCACACATTGGTGAAGACTATGGCTATCCACAGGAACCAGAAATCAAGGGCGACCCCAATCTGCCTGGCATTGATGCCTCAAACAACTATCGCACAGTCAAAGCCGACCTCGCAAAATTCTCTCACAAGGGCAAGTATTTCTATATCTATTACTTGCGAACCCAATGGACTGGAGCAGAGGGCGTAGAACCTATGCTCAGCAAAAAGGTAGGTAAATACATCATTCACCATTACGAGAAATACTTGGGCGACAACAACAAGGAAAATAAGCCTCGCGAAACATCTGTTACCCTTACCGATGCCGAGACACTCGAAGCCGACGGTTTGGATGTGAGCAAGGTGAGCAACTGGCGAATTGCAGAGCCCATCAATGCTGACGATATCAAAACAACGGGCGTAATTATCCACTCGGTGAAAGACGGTGCCACCAAACTCCCTGTTATCAACAGCAATATGACAAGCACATCTCAAATCACCAACTTCGATTACATAAAAGACTGGTTCAACAATGTTGCAAACTTCAAGTTCTCTGATGCGAGAGGTGAATTTGTGGTGCTGAAGGCATACGTTTCCGAAACCGAACTCACTGGCGCTCCAACCGATGCCCCCGACAACATCTGCTACGACTACGATTTGCGTGGCAATGCGCTCAACGGTGTAGCACTTGCACACCCAGAGAAGTATAAAGCCACTTTCTTCCTCGATATTGAATATCCCGAATTGGGCGGACTTGCCACCGATGTGCTTGAAAACGAACTTGGCGACAAGCCTGTGCAATGCGTCACCTACACCGACATCGCTGGTAGAGTGAGCACACGTCCATTCAATGGATTGAACATCGTCGTTACCCACTACACCGACGGCACATCAAAAGTTATCAAAAAAATCTACAGATAACCCTTTGATCCCCACACACTAAAAAAAATCACCTGCGCGCAGGTGATTTTTTTTGCTTATTTTCCACAAAATGGTACTGGGATTAGAACCATTTGATTTTTTTGAATACGAAGAAGGCGGCGCATGATAGGGCTATCGAGAGTAGTAGAATGGCTACGAATGCCCAGGCTTTGTCGTCGATGGGTAGCGACACGTTCATGCCATACAAACTCGCAATCAGCGTGGGCACTTGCAGGATGATGGTGATGCTGGTCATGCGTTTCATTATCAAGTTCAGGTTGTTGGATATGATGGAGCCAAACGCTTCCATGGAGCCGGTGAGAATGTTGCTGTAGATGCTCACCATGTTGAGTGCCTGTTGCATCTCGATGTGCACGTCTTCCACCATTTCCATATCAAACATTTCCGAGTTCATGTAGATGGTGCGCAGGCGCGAAATCAATGCCTCGTTGCCACGAATGCCGGTGTTGAAATACACCAAACTCTTTTGCAAGTTACGCAGTTTCAAAAGGTCATCGTTGCGCAAGCGTCGCTCCAGTCCGTCTTCCGTGTTGTTGATGCTGATATTGATTTGCTTCAAGAATTTCAGGAACCACACAGCCGACGACATAATCAATCGCAGAATGAGCGCAAACTTGTTGTTGATAGCGTTGCCCTTCGCTGTGTTGTATTGTATGAAGTCGTGAATCACGATGTTTTTGAAATAGCACAGCACAATCACCAAGTCGCCGTTGGTGATCACACCAAGTGGCACGGTGGAGAATGGTATGTCCACATCGCCAGTTTCTCTTGGGATACGCATAATGGTGAGCATCCAGTCGTCGTCTTTCTCCACACGAGGGCGTTCGTTGGGGTCTCGAATATCGGAGATAAACGATTCGGGCACTCCCATTTCTTCCAAATAGGTGAAATCGTCTTGATTTGGGTCGCTTACATTTATCCAGCAGCCTTCTTGCCACTGGTCAACCTTCGTGAATCCTTTTCCAAATAGTAAAAATTCTCTCATGTCGTTGACACTGCCTCCTTGATAAGTGATTGCCAAAATGCTTGGCGAGGCAGGTCCCTGGTATTAAATATAGGGGCTGTATCGCTTCTACATCAGCAATGCTCTGTTGAAAAATTGATTATTTAACGGTACTGAGTCGTCCATTTACAATTAAAAAATTTGATTTATGGTGCAAAGATACGGCAAAATTCCGCAAGTTGTTCACTTTCGCCCCAACTTTTTCTCCGATTTGGGATAAAAAATGAAAAAGGTTGCCAGGAGGGAACTTGACAACCTTTTACATCTTTTTAAAAGAATCGTATTTTTCCTAAAGTGTGGTAATGTTAAGATTAAGGTCATCTACTACTCTAAATACCAAATGCTGATATGGATTTTCATGATGTTGAATTTAGTTGTTGCAAAATTGGCGCATTTTCTCCACTTCACCAAATCCATTTTTATCCATTTTTGTGCACACTTTGATTCTTTGTCCATTTTTTTTTGTTGGAAAATCCTTTGTCATAGCATTTTATTATGTAAATTTGTGTCTTAATCCTTACTTCTATGGCAGAAATAAACCAAAACGAATATATCGACACCAGCGAATTTCTTGAGCCGGAAGACTCGATGGAAATCAGTTCCGATTTCACCGATATTACCCCTATCAAAAAGACGGTGATTATCAAGGAGCGCAACGAGTGCGAGTGCTTCCGCGCCCGCCGCTATGGGCAGTGGTGGACGCTCAAGTGCGTGTCGAAGAAAGTGGTCGACAAATCGCGAGTGTATGAATACTTGCGCAAAGAGTTTGTGGTGGGCATCAGCCTATGGCACCCCAACATTGTGCGTATGATATCGATACAAAGCGATTTGGTGGACGGCGAGCCAGGCATCGTGTTGGAGTATGTAGATGGTGTGACTTTAGGCGAGTTTCTCGACACCAACCCTTCGCTGGAAGAGCGCATCAAGATTGCCGACCAAATGATTTCGGCAATGCGCTACTATATGGGCAAGCAGGTGGTGCACTGCGACCTGAAGCCTGCCAACATTCTCATCACCCACAATGGCCATAATGTGAAGCTGATTGACTTCGGTTTGGCTGACGTGGATAATTCCAACATATTCAAGGGCCACGCCGGCACCGACCGCTATGCTGCCCCTGAGCAGAAACGCTCCGATGGCGTGGTGGATTGTCGAAGCGACATCTACGCTTTTGGCCACCTGCTCAAGTTGCTGCATCTGCCAGTAATGTTTCGCCACGTTATTCGTCGCTGCCTGAAAGAAAAACAATCCGACCGCTACCAGAACCCTGTTGACTTGTATCTCGATTTCGAGAAGGCGAAAGCTTTCCGAGTGTCGAAGTGGGCAATCACCACATTGGTGCTGGGTGTGCTGATTGTAGCCGTGTCATTTGTGTTGGGCAACTGGATTTCAGAAAGCACCCAGAATCACCCGCAATCATCATCGCGCGAAAAGATTATAGGTGGGAAAATGCCGGTGATGTTTTTCGCCGACAGTGTGACCGATATCAAGGATTCAGCCCAAGTGTATGTGGTTCACAATGCAGCCACACTGTGTTTCCTTCCCAATTCTCAGTCCATACCTTCCGACATCAACACCGATTCGGCTGTGGATTTGGGTCTGAGTGTGAAGTGGGCTCCGTTTAATGTGGGGTGCAAAGGCATGCTGCCCAACAACGTGGGTGGCTATTACAACTGGGGCGACGCTTCGGGCAAGAATATCGACGGAGAGGCGAATCCTTACGACCTCCCCATTCAAATGAAATCAATCGCAGGATCTTCTTTAGACATCGCGGCAATGAACTGGGGGCGCGGATGGCGTATGCCCACCAGCGAGGAATTTCAGGAGCTTATCGACAAATGCTCATGGAAGATGGTCAACAAGCGTGGCGAGGTGCCAGGCTATCGTGTGACAGGTCCATCGGGCAAGAGCATCTTCCTGCCGTTTGCCGGTTATCGCCGTGGTCCAGCCTTCTTCAAGCAGGGCGTGGTGGGCTGCTATTGGAGCGCTTCGCCCTACACCGAAGCCCGTCAGTCGGCTGCCTATTTCCTTGAGATGGATGGCGATGTGGTGTCGGTGAGCCGTGGCGATTTCGCTTCCACAGGTTATAGTGTAAGGCCAGTGCTTGATAAGTAAACGATAATTCCTGCCACAATGAATAGTATTGACCGCAAATTCACCAACATTGAGCCTATGCCCAAGAGCGGCATGTATTGCAGGCTCTATAAGGCTTTGCGCTTCAATCAATGGTGGGTGCTGAAGACGCTGAAGCCTGAATATGCCCAAAATCAGTCGATTCGCAATGCACTATATAAGGAATACGAGATAGCCAGAAACCTCGACAGCCCATACATTGTGCGCTACATGGCGTGGGAGTTTGTGCCAGAGGTGGGCGACTATTGCATCGTGGAGGAATACATTCAAGGCGTGACGCTGGACCAGTATTTCGCCGCTCCGAATGTGGGCGTGAAAGAGAAATATAAGGTGTTTATGGAAATCGTGTTCGGGCTCAAATATTGTGCGCAGCAGCAAGTGGTGCACCGCGATTTGAAGCCCAGCAATGTGATGGTCACCAACAATGGTGCCAACATCAAGCTCATAGACTTCGGATTGAGCGACCGCCCCGATTTCGCTATCTTGAAGATGCCTGCCGGCAGCCGCCGCTATATGGCGCCAGAGCAAGCCGTGAAAGGGGCGAATGTGGATTTCCGTGCCGACATCTACGCTTTGGGGAAGATCATGGAAAATTTTAAGGCACCGAAGCGGTTTGAACCTATATATAGGCGATGCACCGACCCCGACCCCGAAAAGCGCTATCAGTCGTTTGATGAACTCACGAATGATTTGAAAAAACGAATGAATTTGTACCGTGTGCGTGTGCGCACGCTCGTTGCCGCATCGCTGGTGCTGGTGTTTGCCGCGGCGGCGTTTTTGCTGGGTTTCGGTAGGCTGGGCGGCTGGGTATTCGGTTTTAAGGGCGAAAAACAGGTCTACGACCGTGTGCCAAGCGTGTATTATGCCGATACCGCCGATTACAGCGACCCCTCGCGTTATTCCTGCCAGCTTGTGCCTCGGTACGGCTGCAAAATCTACACCCTTCGCCCTGACGTGGAAATTCCCGGTCCAATTGACGAGTGCGAGGCTGTGGATTTAGGGCTGAGTGTGAAATGGGCTCCGTTCAACCTTGGTTGCGACCACGAAAGCCTGATTATGACAGGCTCGCTGGTGGGCTATGGCGATTCCATTGGTAATATCACATCGGGCAACCCTGACGACTACCCGAAAGGAGCCGTCACGCCCAAGTCCGACATCGTGCGCAAGCATTGGGGCGGCGAATGGCGTATGCCCACTTTTGAGGAATTTCGTGAACTGGTGAACAAATGTCAGTGGCGTGTGGTGAACGAGTACGGTCACCACCCATGCTTCGTGGTCACCGGACCGAACGGCAACAGTATAGTGATCAACTGCACAGGCTATCGCTATTTGGGTAAGCACTACGAGGCTCTGTATGTGGGCTATTATTGGACCTCCACCTATGGCTCCAACCCCAACGACGACAGAGCATACTATTTCTCCATTTCCGTTGACAACTATCGATTTGGAGAAATAACACCCATCTACGGCTTTGCAATCCGCCCCGTGCTCCCTCGCTCGCTCCCAAAAATCTCCACTCGCCTCGCCCCAAAATCTCCCCAAACCCTCCCTTAGGGAGGACTTACTGGGGTGGGTGGGGCTTAAAGACGCCCTATTTCTTCGAATTATCGAATTATCGAATTTTCGAATCATCGAATTTTCGAGATTTCGAATCATCGACTCGTTGGCTCGTTGACCTGTTGACTCGTAGTCTCGTTGACTTTCTTTCCGTAGGTGACTTCGGCTTCGGCGGCAATGGGCATGGGCTGGGATTCAGGGGCGGAGTAGGGCTGAGGGGCGTTGAGGCGCAGCAGGATTTTGCTCAGTTCCAAGCCCAAGTGCTGAAGCGTGCTTTTCTGGTGCTCGCCCTGCAAATCGCACTCCCAAATGGTGATTGAATACCACCCCATTTTCTTCAGTTTCTCGCAGTTAGCGGCGTCGCGCTCACGGTTGCGCGTGATTTTCGCTTGCCAAAATGTGGAATTGCTTTTTGGCAAGCGATATAGGCGGCAGTTTTCATGGCCGTGCCAAAAACACCCATTCACGTTAATCACCGTGTGGTAGCGGTGTAGCACAATGTCGGGCGTGCCGGGCAGCCTCCGCACATGCAATCGGTATCTGAAACCATGCTTCCACAGCCAACGGCGCACAATCATTTCGGGCGCAGTATCTTTACTGTGCACATGCTGCATACAGCGTCGGCGCTGCTCCGGTGTCATTCTGTCGGCCATATATGGTGCAAATATAGAAAAAATTCCTTAAATTTGTAAGAACAAACAGGCTAATTCACTTTCTATATCACAGATATTATGATGACTACTCATCCCTCTACTCCCACCGCCTCAAAGCGTATCGCCACCATTGATGTGATGCGCGCCATCATCATGCTGCTCATGCTTTTCGTCAACGATATTCCCGGCGTGGACGGTTTGCCGCACTGGCTCGGACATGCCGAAACCGAAGAAGATATGCTCGGCTTTTCCGACATCGTTTTCCCCGGTTTCCTCTTTTGCGTGGGCATGTCGATACCCTTTGCCATGCAGAGCCGACTGCGCAAAACCGCTGGCAATGTGCTCGGTGTGCTACGTCATGTGCTCGACCGCACCGTGGCGCTGGTGGTGATGGGATTGTTCACCCTCAACGCTTGCAAAACAGGGCTGTTTATGCTCTTGATGACCATTGGTTTCTTCCTCGTGTGGCTCAACTACGACAAAGGTCCCGCGATGCTCAAAGGTGTGCCGCAAAAGGTGCTCAAGGGCTTGGGCATTGCGCTGCTGTTTGCCATTATGCTTCATTACGATGCCATTGGCAAACCCTTCCACACTGGTTGGTGGGGCATTTTGGGACTGATTGGCTGGGCTTACTTGGTGTCGGCAGTGCTCTATCTGCTCACACGCTCACGCCTGCGCTACACCCTCTGCGCATGGGGAGCCGTGGTGCTGCTTTGCATCATCAACGCCCAAGGTGGCATCATTCCGGAGCAATACTTCAGCCGCAACATATTCTTGCCGTTCTGGCCTGGTGGCTGGACTCACCCTGCGCTGGTGATGTCGGGTATGGTGGCATCGCTGCTGCTGCACCGCATGGCCACCAGCGGCCAGCACCGCCGCATCTTCCCGGTGTTCGTGGCAATGGCTATGGTGGCAGGGCTGTGCACCCTCGTTAGCCATCATTTTTGGATTATTTCCAAAAATCTCGCTACCCCCACATGGCTTTTCATCTGCTTGGTGATACTTTTCATTGCCACCCCTTGCGTGCATTGGCTTGTGGATGAGAAAGGCAAATCGGCGTGGTTCAATGTAATAGCGCCAGCCGGTACCGCCACCCTCACTTGCTACGCACTGCCATTCTTTTGGTATGCGTTCAAGCAGATGTGGGAATTTCAGTTGCTCCCAGCCGAGTGGAACCACGGCCTCATCGGCATCGCCGCCTCCATCATCTTCTCCCTCATCATCATCCAAATCACACGCCTGCTCCTCCGCTTCCACCTCCAGCTGAAAGTATAGATTCTTCCTCACACAGATCCCACGGATCTCACAGAATTTTCTTTAGTGGGCGGAAAATCTCACAGATGCTCTACGGCTTTTGTGGGCGAAGGGGGCACATGGATATAGACAAAAGAAAGAAGTTAACCCAAATCGGTCATTAGGGCTTTCACGTCCTAATGACCGATTTGGGGTTAAGGATAAGGAATGGCAAAAGTGCCGTCTTAACTCCTTAACTTCTTTAACTTCTTAACTTTCAAAATTTCAAGCCCCTATTGTCCACTTTCTTCTGTGTGATCTGTGAGATCTGTGTGAGGAATTGGGATTAGCGTGGGGCGGGGGAATTATTCCCATTCGATGGTTGCTGGTGGCTTTGAGGAGATGTCGTAGCAAACGCGGTTCACGCCTTTCACCTTGTTGATAATCTCGTTGCTCACCTTAGCCATAAAGTCGTAGGGGAGATGTGCCCAGTCAGCAGTCATCGCGTCGGTTGAAGTCACCGCACGCAGTGCCACAGGGTGTTCGTAGGTGCGTTCGTCGCCCATCACGCCCACCGAGCGCACAGTGCTCAGCAGCACAGTGCCGGCTTGCCAAATCTTATCGTAGAGGCGTTCGCCATCTTCGCAGATGTATTCCTGCATGTGGCGGATATAGATATCGTCGGCATCTTGCAGAATCTGCACCTTCTCACGGGTGATGTCGCCCAAAATGCGCACTGCCAAGCCTGGTCCAGGGAATGGGTGACGCTTAATCAGGCGGTCGGGCATTTCAAGTTGACGGCCCACACGGCGCACCTCGTCCTTAAAGAGCCACTTCAGCGGCTCGCACAGTTGCAAGTGCATTTCTTCAGGCAGACCGCCCACATTGTGGTGGCTCTTGATCACCTTGCCGGTGATGTTCAGGCTCTCGATGCGGTCGGGATATATGGTGCCTTGCGCCAGCCATTTAGCGTCGGTAATCTTCTTCGCCTCGGCGTTGAACACCTCCACAAAGTCGCGGCCAATGATTTTACGCTTCTGTTCAGGATCGGTCACACCCTCAAGGTCGGCAAAGAATTTCTCGCTGGCATCAACGCCAATCACATTCAGTCCCAGTCCCTCATAGTCGTGGAGCACCTGTTGGAACTCGTTTTTGCGGAGCATACCGTGATCCACGAAAATACAGGTCAGGTTTTTGCCGATAGCTTTGTTGAGCAATACGCCCAGCACGCTCGAATCCACACCGCCCGACAGACCGAGAATCACACGGTCGTTGCCCAGTTGCGATCTCAGTTCAGCGATGGTAGTGTCAACAAACGACGCTGCGCTCCACTCTTGGCGGCTGCCGCAAATGTCGACCACGAAATTGCGGAGCAACTGAGTGCCCTGCAAACTGTGGAACACTTCAGGGTGGAACTGCACAGCCCACACAGGGTTGGTGGTGCTGGCGTAGGCGGCATATTTCACATTAGCGGTCGAGGCAATCACCTTGCAGTCGGCAGGAATAGCCGTGATGGTGTCGCCGTGGCTCATCCACACCTGCGAATTTGGCTCAAAGCCCTTCAACAGAGGATCTGAGGCATCAAATTCTTCAAGATGGGCACGACCGTACTCGCGAGAGTCGGCTTTCTCCACCTTGCCACCGCCACAGTGGGATATGTACTGCGCCCCGTAGCAGATGCCAAGCACAGGCACCTTGCCAACGAACTGGCTCAAATCCACCTTAAAGGCTTCAGGGTCGTGAACAGAATAGGGCGAACCGGAAAGAATCACACCTATCACCGACTCATCGCCAACAGGGAACTTGTTGTAGGGCAAAATTTCGCAAAACGTGTCGAGTTCGCGCACGCGACGACCAATCAACTGAGTGGTCTGCGAGCCGAAATCCAAGATGATAATTTTTTGCTGCATGAATTTTGACTGTTGGAGTTATAATTAAATTTCACTACAAAGTTACCACATTGCCCCCAATTATAAAACCCCTCCCCCCAAATTTTTTGGCAATGATATACAAGTTGTCCCGAAGAAGATGCGATGAAATTCCGTTAGGAAT
>OIXA01004216.1_pt1 | contig 14091 bp, 14 predicted proteins | sample 1587721 | NCBI WGS metagenome assembly OIXA01 (sample SAMEA3888900, study PRJEB22519) | human gut metagenome | biome: human gut; feature: human-associated habitat; material: faeces | place: Denmark | collected 2013 | reverse complement strand
CTATCATTGCAAACCGCTATGACAAGTGCTTGGATGATGTGAAAGAAAAAGTGTACACGAGAGATATTTTCCAGCGTGATTAAGAAAGATAAAAGAGAGGGAACAGATATGAAAGGCATTGTTTTAGCAGGAGGTTCAGGCACACGTCTGTACCCATTAACAAAGGTAACAAGTAAACAGCTTTTGCCGATCTACGACAAACCGATGATTTATTATCCGATGTCTGTTCTGATGAACGCTGGCATCCGCGACATTTTGATTATTTCCACACCGCAGGACACACCTCGTTTTGAGAACCTGCTGGGTGATGGTCACCAATTTGGTGTAAATCTTACATATGCTGTACAGCCTTCTCCGGATGGACTGGCACAGGCTTTTATCATTGGAGAAGAGTTTATTGGAAATGATACGGTGGCAATGGTGTTAGGTGACAATATCTTTGCGGGTCATGGATTGAAGAAGCGTTTACAGGCAGCAGTAGAGAATGCAGAGAGTGGTAAAGGTGCAACGGTGTTTGGCTACTATGTGGACGATCCGGAGCGTTTTGGTATCGTTGAGTTCGATAAGAACGGTAAGGCCATTTCTATCGAGGAGAAGCCAGAACATCCGAAGAGTAACTACTGTGTGACTGGCTTGTACTTCTATGATAACCGTGTGGTCGAGTTTGCAAAGAATCTGAAGCCGTCTGCCCGTGGTGAGCTGGAGATTACTGACCTGAACCGCATTTATCTGGAAGATGGTTCCCTGAATGTGGAACTTCTGGGTCAGGGTTTCACTTGGCTGGATACCGGTACCCACGAGAGCCTGGTGGATGCCACCAACTTCGTGAAGACCGTGGAGCAGCATCAGCATCAGTCCCGACAACAGAGCGATCAGATCCCGGAGAACAAAGGATGAAAAACTGTCTTTCACGATGTCTGTCACCTCCCTCCAGCCTATTCCGGGAGGCAACGGATCAGAACAAAGCGGGACGCACGGAAGGTTCCATGCGTCCCGCCAGCTGATTCTTTTTAAGAACGGGCTCAGGCCTCGTCAAAGAACTTGGCGTGAATGGCCTTTACCGCCCTGTTCACATCATCCTCGTCGAGCAGCACAGACACCCGGATCTCAGAAGTGTTGATCATTTGGATGTTGATGCCTGCCTCATACAGTGCCTCAAACATTTTGGCGGCCACACCGCAGTTGCTCATCAGGCCCGCGCCTACGATGGAGACCTTGACCACTTCCTTGTTGCAGGAGATGCTGTTGCAGCCAATGCGGGCCTTATTGGCCTCGATGATCTTCACAGCCTGATCCGCCTCATCCCTGGATACGGTAAAAGAAATATCCTTAGTTCCTGCACGTCCGATGGACTGAAGGATCAGTTCCACGTTGATTTTTTCTTCTGCAATGGCACCAAAAACTTTTGCTGCGATTCCTGGCTGGTTTTTGATTCCTTTGATTGCGATCAGTGCAACTTCAGAGTTAGACTGAACACCGCTAAATAACATTTTCTCCATCTGATTATTCCTCCTCTGGTGTTGAAAGTTCAATTCCAAGTTCTTCTAACTGTAATGTATCAACCGGTCCTGGAGCCTGTGTCATCAGGCAGGAAGCATCTTTTACTTTCGGGAAGGCGATGACATCACGAATGCTGTCTTCTCCTGTTAACCACATAACAAGACGGTCAAGACCATAAGCTAAACCAGCATGTGGTGGTACTCCATATTTAAATGCATCTAATAAGAATCCGAAGCGGTTGTGTGCATCTTCTTTTGTAAATCCAAGAGCTTCAAACATCTTCTCCTGAATATCATCCTGATGGATACGGATAGATCCACCACCAAGTTCTGTACCATTTAATACGATATCGTATGCTTTCGCACGGACATCTCCTGGTCTTTCATCAATGAATTCAAGATCTTCTTCAAATGGCATCGTAAATGGGTGATGCATTGCTGTGTAACGATTCTGTTCATCGCTCCACTCAAGTAATGGGAATTCTGTAACCCATAAGAACTTATACTGGGATTTGTCGATCATATCGTACTGTTTCGCAATGTGAAGTCTTAAGTTACCAAGCACATCAAAGACAACTTTGTCTTTGTCTGCGGCAAATAGTAATAAGTCTCCTGCCTGTCCATCCATTGCTTTGATCAGTGCATCCATCTCTTCTTCTTTCATGAATTTAGCGAAAGATGATTTCACTGTTCCATCGCTCTTTAACTGAATATATGCAAGTCCTTTCGCTCCGAAGTCTTTGGCGTAGTCAACGAATCCATCGATCTTCTTACGTCCAAGATCTCCTAAACCTTTAGCGTTTAATCCTCTTACGGATCCACCATTCTCTAATGCTCCTTTAAATACCATAAAGTCGCATCCGGCAACTGTATCGGATACATTCGTAAGTTCCATTCCAAAACGCATATCTGGTTTATCAGATCCGAAACGGTCCATTGCTTCTTTATAAGTCATGCGAAGCATAGGAAGCTGTACATCAATATCTAATACTTCTTTGAAGATCTTCTTTAACAGACGTTCATTTACATCGATCACATCATCGACATCAACAAATGAAAGTTCCATATCGATCTGTGTAAACTCTGGCTGGCGGTCTGCACGTAGATCTTCGTCACGGAAACATTTTGCGATCTGATAGTAACGGTCGAATCCAGAGCACATTAAAAGCTGTTTAAACAGCTGTGGTGACTGTGGAAGTCCGTAAAATTCTCCTGGATGTACACGGCTTGGTACAAGATAATCTCTTGCTCCTTCTGGTGTACTCTTTCCTAAAACTGGTGTCTCGATCTCTAAGAATCCTTCATCCCCTAAGAAGTTACGTACCATTCTTGTTACATCATTACGAATGCGTAAGTTTCTCTGAAGATTTGGTCTTCGAAGATCAAGATAACGGTATTTTAAACGAAGTTCATCTTTGACTGTCTGATTCTCGTCAATTGGAAATGGAGGAGTTTCTGATTCTGATAAGATACGTAATGTATGTACCTTAATCTCGATATCTCCTGTCTTCAAGTTCTCGTTGATCGCTGCACTTCTCTTCTCTACAGTACCTACTGCTGCAACGACATACTCACTTCTTAAAGAGTTTGCCTTATTATAGTCTTCCTCAGATAATACTTCCTGATCAAAAACTAACTGTAAGATTCCTGAGCGGTCTCTTAAATCTACAAATATAAGACTTCCTAAATTTCTTCTCTTCTGTACCCATCCCATGACAGTGACTTCTGTTCCGATAAGTTTGTTGCTTACCTCTGTACATCGGTGGGATCTGGCTAAACCTGACATTGATTCTGCCATGATATTTCCTCCTTCATCCTTTTCACTTTGTACGAAAGGCAGAGCCCGTATCTTCGGTTCTGCCTTATATATTCTTTTATGAATCTTTTCTTACAAGGATCTGTTCGATCTCTGCAGCGTAAAGTACGTGATAATCCTTCTCTGGATACCACTGTTCATCTAAAGATTTATCAACAAATCCTTCTGGATCCATTGGCTGAGAATATAACTTCTTACAGATCAGTACGATCTTTGCTTCCTCAAAAAATGGAATTCCATTCGCATCTGTTGGTGTCAGACGTGTCTTCGCGATCTTGTCTTCATCTCTTCCAGATACACTTCCAAGATAGCTTAAATCCTTCTTAAAAGTATCATCATAGAAAGATAATGTAAATGATTCTGACTGGTCAATGAATTCTTTTGTATATCTTTGTGGTCTTAAGACTGTCACAGCAACATTCTTACCCCACATAACACCTAAACCACCCCATGAGGCAGTCATTGTGTTAACTTTTCCTTCCTGATTCTTTGCAGTAACAAGCATCCATTCCTTACCAATCAGGCGAAATACGCTTTGGTCGAAATCTTCTGGTGCCACGATCGCATATTCACTCATGCATGTTACCTCCTTTCTTGTAATTATTACTCATTATATATGATTTTGTCAAAAATGTCACGAACTAGTATAAGAAAGCATGATTTTATTTTAAACAATCTGCGATCTTATCAAGCGAAATGGTCGTAACTTCTCTTGTTTCCATATTTTTGACATTTCCTTCATTCTTCGCTAATTCGTCATCACCAATGATGATCGTATTCTTGGCATTCAGCTTATTTGCATATTTCATCTGTGCTTTTACGCTTCTTCCAAGATAATCTGTTTCTACAACAAATCCCTGATCACGAAGATCTACAACGATCTGGTAAGCTTTTGCTTTTGCTTCCTGTCCAAGAATTCCTACATAAAGGTCAATATCTCTTGTGCATGGGAGATCAACACCTTCTTCTTCTAAGAAATATAGAATTCTTTCTACACCCATACCAAATCCAACAGATGGCATAGATATTTTTCCATCAATCTCATGAACAAGATTATCGTAACGTCCACCACCACATAAAGTAAATCCATCTTCATTTACAAATTCGAATACGGTCTTTGTATAGTAGTCTAATCCACGAACGATTTCTGTATCAACTTCATATGGAATATTTAATGCATCTAACAGACTCTTTAATTCTTCAAAATGTGCTTTACATTCATCATCTAAATAGTCGATCGTTCTTGGTGCATCTTTGACGATCTCTTTGCATTCTGGAACTTTACAGTCAATGACACGTAATGGATTCTTTTCCATACGTTCTCTGCATGTAGGACATAAATGTTCTTCATGTTCTTTTAAATATGCTAATAATGCTTTGTTGTATTCTTTTCTACAATTTTCACATCCAATGCTGTTGATGTGTAATTTTGCATCTTTTAACCCAATTTTCTTAATAAAAGTGGATACTAATGTGATCAGCTCTACTTCTGCTAATGGACTTTCCGCTCCGACAAATTCAACTCCGAACTGGTGGTGCTGTCTTAATCTTCCACTCTGTGGTTTTTCATAGCGGAATGCTGGTGTGATATAGAACATCTTGATCGGCTGTGGCTCATTTGCCAGACCATTCTGTAAATATGCACGGATCGCTCCTGCTGTTCCTTCTGGTTTTAATGAAATGCTTCTGTGTCCTTTATCTTCAAATGTATACATCTCTTTCTGGACAACGTCTGTTGTTTCTCCAACACCTCTCTGAAAAAGCTCTGTATGCTCAAATACTGGTGTGATGATCTCGTGAATATTATAGGATGCGCATAAATCTTTGAAAATATTCTCTAAATATGTGCGCTGGTCCATATCTTTTCCAAACCAGTCTTTTGTTCCTCTTGGTGCCTGTGTAATCATTCTTGTTCCTCCTCAAATAATTCATCCAGATTGCCTTTTTCCATCACAGTTTCCATAACTCCGTCTGAAAATGCGACTCTCTGGAATGCTAAAAATACTTTCATATCAAAATTCTTTACTTCATCGATCATGATATCAAGTGCAGTCTCAACATCAAATCCCTCTCTATAATCCCTGTTTGAGATCAATGCTCCGAAAATATCACATACATGCATGATCCTTCCAACCAATGGAATCTGTTTTCCTACCAGATTATGTGGATAACCGGTACCATCATAATGTTCATGATGATATAGAACTGCGTCTAAAACCGTCTGGTTATAATCGTAATCTGCAAGGATCGCATATCCAATGGATGGATGCATTCTCATATATCTTGTTTCGTCAACAGCCAGAATCTCATCTTCCACTTTCTCATTCATATAGAAATTAAGTCTTACTTTTCCAAGATCATGTAACATTCCTGCAACCGCAAGATCATAACACACTTCTTCTTGTAATCCTAATTCCTTGCCAACAAGATAAGCCAAATTACTGACAATGATACCATGACTGATCGTTTCTTTTATATCCGCATGGATCGGTGTCTCAATATCTGTTCGTCCATAACTGATTGCCATAATCAAACTCCTGTTTATATCATCTTTAATTCTTTTCTATGAATGATCTCATCAATTCGTGTAATGTATTGCTTTATATCTTTAAGATTTTCGATGCGGTCCACCTGATGGTCTTCCTGATGGACGATCTTTGAAGATGTACCAGCACCAACTGCTATAATATCATGTAATTCCTCCATAATCAAAATATTATAGAGACATTCTTTTCCTTTTTTCGAAAAACCGACATTCTCAAGGTTCCCTGGAATGTTTTTCTGCCGGTATAAATAATATGGTTCCATATTCATATCTCTTGCACATGAAGCGGCATAAGATACCATCTCTTCACTCGCTCCAAAGTGATATGTATCTTTCATTCGATTCAATCTCGATGAACGCTTGACTGCAAGTGCATGAACCGTTAAACTCTCTGGATTAAGTTTTTTGATCTCATCTAAAGTATAGGAAAGTTCTTCCATGCCTTCTTCTGGAAGCCCACAGATCATATCCATATTAATGTTATCGATCCCAGCCTGTCTCGCAAGATTAAATTTCTCTTTGATATCTTGTGCGAAATGATTTCTTCCGATGAGTTTTAATGTCTTATCGTTCATTGACTGTGGATTGATACTAATCCTTGTCACACCATATTTCTTTAGAATCTTTAATTTCTCGAAATTCAAGCTGTCTGGCCGTCCTGCTTCCACAGTGATCTCCTGGATCTTTGAAAATGGGAATCTCTTATTAACCTCATATAACAGATATTCCAGATCTTCTTCTTTTAAAGATGTTGGTGTTCCACCGCCAATATACATCGTCTGAAGTTCTTTGTGCGCATAAGTCTTCGCCACAAAATCCAGTTCTTTCAATAAAGCTTCAAGATAGTCTTGTACAATATTCTCAAATTGATCGATCGAATACGATGTAAAAGAACAGTACAAACATGTGCTTGGGCAAAATGGGATTCCTATATATAGACTGTATCCTTCTTTGTATGGAAATGCTTTTAGCAGTTCTTTCTCTTTCTGAACGGTTTCTGTACATAATCTTGCTTTTTCTTCGGATGCCAGATAATCCTTTTGAAATCTGTGAATTATCTCTTCACTGCTCTCACCCTTTTCATATCCATCAAAAGCAATCTTTGTCGGACGGATCCCAGTCAACGTTCCCCATGGAAGCTGTTTGTCTAATGCTTTGGAAAACAACTGATAGATTCCTTGTTTCATCCGGTTTTTAAAAATCTTCTTATTTTCATAATCACCAAATAACTGGATCTCATCTTCTAACTCGCCCTTTTTATATAGATTCATGACGATTTCCTGATCTTTATAATCCACGTCCAGTATAAAATCATAGATAGAATCAACGTGATCCGTCAATTCTATCTTCTCTCCAAGCATAAATGCCAATATTAAACTTCGAATGTCATATTCATAAATGATCTTGTTCTGAATTAATCCAATCATAATCTATTGCAGAAACGGATTGCATCTGCTTTCCTCCTCGATCGTCGTTGGTGGTGTATGACCGGATAGTACCTTTGTCCATGGTGGGAGTACGAATAATTTCTCTCTGATCGCTGTCAGAAGATCATTCAAATTGCCTGTCGGAAAGTCTGTTCTTCCAATGCTCATCTGGAACAGTGTATCTCCAGAGATCAGCCATCCATAATCTGCAAAATAATAACATACTCCACCTTTTGTATGTCCTGGAACATGGATACATTTTACCTTTGTTCCTAATACATCTATGATCTCTCCATCTTTCACCAGATGATTCGCTTTTAATGAGAGATCCATTCCCATCATCGCTCCGAGATTGAGCTGTGGATCTGCCAGAACATCTGCTTCATCTTCATAAAGATAGATATCAAGATCTGGTTTTTGTTCCATCAGATATGGAAGGGCCATTACATGATCAAAATGCCCATGTGTCAGACATACGCCTGCCAGTTCCATTCCATCTTCTTCTAATGTATTCATAATACGTTCTCCCTGATCTCCCGGATCAAAGACGAATGCCTGATTTGTTTTTGTATTCTCAACAATATAGCAGTTTGTCTGCATCTGCCCAAGACAGATCGTTACCATCTTAAGAGGTCTGTCAAGTCTTAATGTTGTTTCGCTCATATTTTCACCTATCCTGCTGTTCTTTCTATGTCGATCACGCCTTCTACATTCCTGATCTTCGTAATAATACGGTTCAACTGCTCTACGCCTGTAATATCAAAGGACATACTAAGCGTTGCTCTTCCTTTCTTATTGTTTGATACGTTGATCGTTATGATGTCAATATCTAATTCTAAGAAGATCTTTGATACTTCTGCTAACAATCCCTTTCGATTATTGGCATAAATATTGATCTCTGTCGTGTAAGTCTGTGTTGTATCTGCTTCACTTACCTGCCATTCAGCTTCAATAAGTCTTGCCCTGTCAGATTCTGGCATATTCAGAAGGTTCACACAATCTGTTCTGTGAATCGAGATTCCTCGTCCTCTTGTAATAAATCCAACGATCTCATCTCCTGGTACTGGATTACAACACTTTGAAAAACGAACAGCAACATCATTCGCTCCACGTACAACAATTCCTCCTTTGGATTTCTCATCCTTTTTCTTCTCTGGATTCGCTGCTGCCGCCTGTGCTGCTTCTGTTGTTTTCTGCAAGATCTGTTCATCCGTGATCTTTTGTTTCTGGATCTTACGGTCTTCTTCCTGCATCTTATTGATAACCTGGCCTTCTTTTAAACCACCATGTCCAACAGCTGCACATACAGAATCCCAGTCTTTAAATCCGTATTTTAGTTCAACCTTCTTAATGTATTCAGGTTTCATGAGTTCTGGGAGCCTGATGCTCTTGCTCTTACAGTATTTTTCTAACAGTTCCTTACCTCTGACGATATTCTCTTCCTTGAATTGTCGTTTAAACCACTGATTGATCTTACTTCTTGCCTGTGCTGATTTTACAAGACCTAACCAATCTCGGCTCGGTCCTTTCGAGTTCTGGGATGTAATGATTTCTACACGGTCACCATTTTGCAAATGATAATCAAATGGAACCTGTCTTCCATTAACTCTCGCACCAACCATCTTATTACCAACCGCACTATGGATGGAATAAGCAAAATCGATTGGTGTGGAACCATTTGCAAGGTTTTTAACGTCACCATTTGGTGTAAAACAATATACCTGTTCTGCAAAGAGATCCAAGTTCGTCTTCAGCAAACTTAAAAACTCTTTGTTATCATCCATATCACGCTGCCATTCCAGCACTTCTCTTAACCAGCTTAACTTCTCTTCTTCTTTGTTAAGTCCCTTGGTATTATTATTTTCTTTATATTTCCAATGGGCTGCGATACCATATTCAGCAACACGATGCATCTCAAATGTACGGATCTGAATCTCAAATGGATGTCCTTCTGGTCCGATCAATGTTGTGTGAAGTGACTGATACATATTCGGTTTTGGCATCGCGATATAATCCTTGAATCTTCCTGGGATTGGTTTATACATCTCATGAATGATCCCAAGTGCCGCATAACAGTCCTTAACCGTATCAACCTTGATCCGGACTGCAAATAAGTCATAAATCTGATCGATCGTCTTATGCTGATTGACCATCTTCTTATATATACTGAACATGTGTTTCACACGGCCATCAATCTCTGCCTTAATTCCAGCGTGGTCAATATGTCCTTTCACTTCGTCAACGATTTCCTGAATGAACGCTTCTCTTTCTTCCTTTGCAGAATCAAGAGAGCGTTCTAAATCTTCATAAACATCTGGTTTTAAATATCGAAGTGCCAGATCATCTAATTCAACTTTGATCTTGGAAATACCAAGACGATGTGCGATCGGTGCATAAATATCCATCGTCTCTCTGGATTTCTCTTTTTGCTTCTCTGGACGCATAAACTGCATGGTACGCATATTATGCAAACGGTCAGCAAGTTTGATCAGGATCACTCGGATATCTTTTGCCATTGCAAGAAACATCTTTCGTAAGTTCTCCGCCTGAACTTCAATCTTGTCTTTGGAATAGCTTAATTGTCCTAACTTTGTTACGCCATCAACTAACTGGGCAACTTCTTCCCCAAAATCTCTTACAATATCTTCATGGGTTGTTTCCGTGTCTTCTACTACATCATGAAGCAGTCCTGCCATAATCGTTTCTTTATCAAGTTCTAATTCTGCCAATATGATCGCAACACAAATAGGATGAATGATATATGGCTCTCCAGACTTTCGTTTCTGTTTCTCATGTGCCTTATATGCTACTTTATAGGCACGTTCTACAGCCTCAATATCTTCTTCATCATAAATGCTTTGCATGGTTGTGATCAGCTGTCGTTTCAGTTCCTCAGGCGGTGTGAAACTATCTGGACTGCTGATATCCTTCTTTACACGATTAATGTTTGTTCTGCTTTCTTGTTTCATGCACGGATACCTCTTGTTTCTTTTGATTATTTTTTAAGCTTTGATTCGCAGTAAATACAGCGATATACTTGGTGTTCTCTGTCTGTCAATTTAAACACATGATCGATTTCTTGTTCTACAGATGTAATACATCTTGGATTCTTGCATTTTGCAATATTCACGATCTTCTCTGGAAGTTCTACTTTGTGTTTGGACTTTACACTGCCATTTTCAATGACACATACCGTAACTTCTGGATCTATATAACCTAAAACATCAAAGTTCACTTCAAATGCATCTGAAATCTTAATGATATCTTTCTTACCCATTTTGCTGCTTTTTACATTCTTAATGATCGCAACACTGCAATCTAACTGATCTAATCCAAGACTATTATAAATCTGCATTCCGCGTCCTGCACGGATATGATCTAATACGATTCCATTCTTAATGCTATCAATGTTCATCTGCACTTACCCCCAGTAATTCCATGATCAATGCCATTCTTACATGTTTTCCATTCAATACCTGTTTAAAATAGCAGGCTCTTGGATCGTTATCAACTTTTACAGAAATCTCATTCACACGAGGTAATGGATGTAAAATAGAAAGATCCTTCTTGGCGATCTTTAATTTATCCATATCTAAGATATAGCTATCCTTCAATCTTACATAATCAGCTTCATTAAAGAAACGTTCTCTCTGTACTCGTGTCATATAAAGAATATCAAGCTGTGGCATCACATCTTCCATCTTATCAACTTCTGTAAATGTGATTCCTTTCTTCTCAAAAACATCTTTCTTCAGATACTCTGGAATCTGGAGTTCTTCTGGAGAAATTAAAATATAATTGATTCCTTCATATCTTGATAATGCTTTGATCAGAGAATGCACTGTTCGTCCAAATTTTAAATCTCCACAAAATCCAATCGTGAAATTACTTAAACGTCCCTTTTCTCTTCGAATTGTTAAAAGGTCTGTCAATGTCTGTGTTGGATGATTATGACCACCGTCTCCTGCATTGATCACAGGGATATTTACATACTGTGACGCTACATATGGTGCTCCTTCCTTTGGATGACGCATCGCAATGATATCTGCATAACATTCAATGACTCTTGCTGTATCTGCAACACTTTCTCCTTTAGATGCAGACGATGAATCAGCAGAAGAAAATCCAAGAACACTTCCCCCTAATTCAAGCATTGCTGCTTCAAAGCTTAATCTTGTTCTTGTACTTGGTTCAAAGAACAGCGTTGCTAATTTCTTGTGTTTGCACACTTCCTGATACTTCTCAGGATTCTTTGCGATGTCATCAGCGCGGTCTAATAATCTATCAATATCTTCCACGCTTAAATCCATCGGATCAATCAAATGTCTCATTACATATTCCTCCTAATGGTTTGTCCTACCTTCAATTCTACATTTTTAGGCACCTAGTGTCAATTCTTTACTTCTGATTTTAGACGAAGAACGCCCTTGTCTACCATAAAGACTGGTCGATACGATAATTTTGACTTTCTAAGTCCCTCTTCTCCAGCATCGTCTTCTCTGTTTACATATTTGAAATCTTCCATCTCATGGATCACAAACTGTTGATTGATCATCGGATAAGCTCCTTGGATATCTGCAAAAGCTTTTTCAATATGAACGATAAATGTATCTTCATTTGATGCACGTTCACCGATTGAAAATCCTACGACCTTTCCTTCCGCACGCAGAACACCTCCGACAAGTCCTAATTCTTTATAATTGATCACACAATTTTTAGAAACACAGATCTCGTCATGTTTCTCTATATCTTCTGGATCACAATTTTGCATCTTCCATTCCATCAGCATTGCCAGTACTTCTAACTGATTTTCATCGGAAAGTGGTTCATAGGACCATTCATGATTTTCTTTAAAACGATTGATATGATTTCTCTTTCCATGAAGTTTCTTTCCTGATAATGTTGCGAGTTTTTCTCTGTCATAAATATATTCTGAGATATCTCTGTCATATTCAATCTCATAAATATCTCCAAATATCTCACGAAACTCTTCTTCCATCTCATGAGTTACACCATGTAATACAAACGGAATCTTTTTTTCTTTGCAATCATCCATAAAATATTGCAATACTTTCTTTTTATTTCCTTTTCCAAGTGGATAACAAAAAGAACCTCCCTCCTCATCAGTATGAGATACAAATAATCCATCTATGATCGCATACTTTACTTGATAAAAAGGACTCCATAAAATAATATTCGCTGTTGCATAATCACAACTTCTTGTATCATCTGCTAAGATACATCGATCAATTTCTTCCTTATCTTCAATTGTTGGTGTTTTAAACTCCATCTTTATCAACTCCATTCTAGTGTTTTCTCGTAATATTTTTATTTGTGATATGGCTGATGATTCAAAATCCGATAAGCACGATAAATCTGTTCTAATATGATCGTGCCTGCCAGCGAACCACTTTGTGTAAATGACGATACATGAAATGGCTTTGCTTCCTCTGATCCTAAATCTCCAATATAAAAATGAAACTTTGAAATTCCCTGTACAGAACTTTCATTAATCAGCTGTGCAAGCCCCGGACTTGTCATACTGTCTCTTCCAGGTAGGATATGATAATGTTCTCCCGGTTCTTTTAATATTTTCTCTACTTGTTTTGCATTCTTCTTATATATTACAGAAACTTTCGCGTATGCACCAAGACGTTTTAGATACTCACCCATTGCTTCCTGATACATCTTAGGATCCTGTGATTTCTTCTGCAGAATATAAATTTCAAATTTCATCATATCTTTTAATTTCCTTCAAAAAATTGTTTTAATTTTTTATCTTGTTTTAAAGCCAGCTCATATCTTTTGTTGATCTGTTTTGTAAGTTTTTTAATTTCTTTGCTATTCTGGCTTTCTTTTTTTGCATCTGTGATCTCATCCGTATCATGTTTTTGATTATTATAGATACAGAATGTATTCCCTTTCTTCATCACATAATACGATGTCATCCCCGGTGCAAGTGTTTTAATCTTGCGGATCTTCATCTCATATGTTACATAAACGATATAGGATTCATCGTCTGCTCCTTGTTTGATCAGATATGTAAGATTCTTATATTTCTTCACATACTGATGGATTGCCTTTTGATCCTCAGTTAATTCATTCGTATCTTCTACCATATTCTTAAGATTTTCCAGATCATTTTTCTGAACTCTCTCATAATATGTTTTCATAAAATCCTCAACTGCTTTTTTCTCAGTCTCTGAATCTTCCTTCTTCGTTTTCGCTGCATCATTTGTTTCTCTGATCACGCCTTGTGAGGTATTCTTTTGTGTTGTTTGTTGAAAAATCTTTTCATTTGTAAGTCGTTCTTGTTTCATCTGGTCCAATTTCGCATATGCCAAAAAAGCTGCAATAAAAAATAAGATCCAGCTTGTAATGATAACAACAACTGTAGATTTTCTAAGCTTCACGCACATCCCTCCAATCCACCTACAGCAAATTTACAGTATATTATACCTTACCTTGCGAAGCAAGTCCAGTCCGAAGGACTATGCATTCACGAATGCCCTGTGGGTATACCTTATCGAGCGAAGCGAGTCCAGTCCGAAGGACTATGTTATTGTATTAACGACGTTTGATAGAATCAAGGAAATGTGGTACACTTTGTGTAAAAAATAAAAGCAAAGATAAAACTACCCAAACCGTTGGAATATAATTATAAAGGAAGGTATCGAAACACATGAAAATCCAAATGATCTGTGTCGGAAAAATCAAAGAAACATATTTAAGAGAACTGATCGATCATTACACAAAGATCATCCGTAAAAAATATAATTTTGAGATCATAGAACTCCCTGATGA